>Ga0082335_1000261_pt1 | contig 139313 bp, 91 predicted proteins | sample Subgrocontami58m_FD_72375 | JGI IMG/M metagenome (GOLD analysis project Ga0082335, IMG submission 72375) | Subsurface groundwater microbial communities from S. Glens Falls, New York, USA - GMW37 contaminated, 5.8 m (SPADES assembly) (version 2) ...
AGGTCCGCCGCCTTCGGCGCCTTGACGTTTGTGAACGTACAGGTGACGTTATCCCCGGCCGTCAGATCCACGGTGAACGCCCGGTTGGCCAGGTCCACAGCGGCGCTGCCTGCGGGCAGGCAGACGATGCCTGTCAAGTCCCAGCCCGTCACAGGGACGGGGTTAAAGAAGTCTTCCGTGACGCTGTAGCTTCCTGGCGCGAGGTTCGCGAAGGTCTTGGTGTTGGACAGGAGGTTATCGGCACCTACGGCGCCTGCGTCGTCATCCAGAAGGAAGGGCATGATGCTCCCGCTATTCGGGCCAAAAGAGTAAAAGGCGAAGTCCTGGGCGTCGTTGGGCACCGCGTCCTTCACGATGGTGAGCGTGCCCGTGCCCGCCGGCTGCTGCTTCGTATTGGTGAAGGTGCAGGTGACGTTAGCCCCGGCCGTCAGATTTACGGTGAAGGCCCGGTTGGCCAGGTCCACAGTGGCGCTGCCCGCGGGCAGGCAGACGATGCCTGTCAAGTCCCAGCCCGTCACAGGGACGGGGTTAAAGAAGTCTTCCGTGACGCTGTAGCTTCCAGGCGCGAGGTTCGCGAAGGTCTTGGTGTTGGACAGGAGGTTATCGTCGCCTACGGCGCCTGCGTCGTCATCCAGCAGGAAGGGCATGATGCTCCCGCTGTTCGGGCCAAAAGAGTAAAAGGCGAAGTCCTGGGCGTCGTTGGGCACCGCGTCCTTCACGATGGTGAGCGAACCAACTATAGCTGCTTGACAGGCTACATTAATTGCATCAAGAAAATTCCCGCCGGCGCCCGTGTCGTCAGAGGTGAAATTTAGCACATAGGCTGTAACACCGTTATTTGGAAAGGCATAGGTCACACTATCGAGTGTCCAGGCCGTAGTGCTGGCAACAAATGTTCCCAAAGGGAAGGGTGTTGTGCCACCAGCAGGTCCGATGGACACAGTCATTTGATTCGGAAACCCGGCCCGCCCCCGGTGGGCAAAGGAAATTGTCACCGTACTGCCAGGGATAGCTGTAAAATTCTGATTAAGTGTGGCGCCCATACGGGCATTTAATTCAATAAACTGATTGCCAGAATATGCCGTCACTCCGCCAAAGCCGCTGCCCCAGACTTCTATCAAACCGTCTGCTTCTGTTGTATTCCAACATGAGATGAGGGACTGATTAAAGAAACCTTGGCTTCCAACACTTACAATCTGCTCGTTTTCGAAGTCACCATTGCACAAATAGTTGCTACAAGAATCTGTAGGGATCTTGTTTCCGAAGTTGAGGCCGTCGATCTGCTGTCCAGCTGTGAGCGTAACGGTGTGGGTTCCCGGAGCAGGTGGGAACGTTTGCTGCCAGGGCGCCTGGACTGTCTCGGAAACCGTGTACGTCCCTGCCGGCACGTTGTGGAAACAATAGGCGCCCTTTGCGTCCGTCGTAACGCCCGGAATCGCTGCCAGCCCCAAGCTGATTTGCCAGTTCGGAATCCCCAGCTCACCCGGATCTTGCAGGCCGTTCCCGTTGAAGTCATTAAACTTGATCCCGCAAATAGAGCCCGTCTCCGTCGTCTGCTTGGTATTGGTAAAGGTGCAGGTGACGTTATCTCCCGTCGCCAGGCTGATGGTTGCCGTACCTGTCGTGATGTCCGTGCTCGTGCTGCCCGAGGGTTTGCACAGGATGCTGGCGAGGCTCCAGCCGTTCACCGGGGTTTCCGTGAACGTATAGCTGCCGGGAGCGAGGTAGAATCCCTTCTGGTTCGAGAGGGTGTTCGTGTTATTGCCGTCATCGTCGAGCAGGAAGGGCATGATCGCGTGCTGGTTGCCGGTGAAGGTGAAGCCCTGCGCGTCGTTGGGCTGAGCGTCCTTGACGATGGTGATGGAGCCGGCCTTGGCTCTCTGATCATTGTTCCTTAATTCGGCAATATATTGAATGCCGAAGATAGCTTCAGGCAGACCAATCTTCTGATCGCCATCGACGTCTCCCTGCGGATTAATCGGTGAGGCCGGGGTGCGGCCGGATACAACTTGCAGGGCGAAAATGGTATCCTGCATTTCTACTTTGCCATTTCCGTCAACATCCCCCAGCTTGCTGAAAATCGCCGTCACTGCTTTTGCCGCATCCATGGCGACGGTACAAGTCCCTCTCCCGGAGCATCCCTCGCCCAACCAACCCGAGAAGACAGATCCCATATCCGGCGTGGCGGTGAGAGTGACCCAAAGTCCGGAATCAAAAGGTGCGGAGCAAGCCGAGCCGCAGTTGATTCCCTCCGGGACACTGGCAACGGTTCCGGCACCGCTGCCTGATTTTGAAATTACCAACTGTGCAACGGCATCGCCGATTACCACTGGATCTGCTATGGTTCCCAGTGTATTGTCTCCATCCGCATCCGAGTTGTCCTGGAGGGTAAAGCATATCTGCTCATTGCCATAGCTTACGTTGCTTATACCGCTCCATTGAGGATTGCCGGGATATATCTTTCCCCAGGCGCCATTTACAAACTTCATGAGGACAGGGTTAGAAGGTGGGTTGTTAAAGGTAATGCAGATGTCAGCTGAGCCAGTAACGCCTGTTAGACCTATGCTTACTGCATGTTTGGGGGTAAAGTTTCCGGATTGTCCGGCAGGTATGTTCGTTACCTCACAGTAAGCAACTGTTGCGTTGGTAGACGTGCAGTTGCCCAGAGGGCTGCCGGCAGTCCATTTGGCATACAGCGTGGTGTCGCCGGTGATGGCGGTGGTGAAAGCGAAGGCCGCTGTCAGACCCACGTCCGAGTACCAGCCGGCAAAGGTGTAGCCGGTTTTGATGGGTGGGGCCGGAGCAGTGGTGGCGGTGTTGTAGGCCACGCTCTGGCTGGTTACTGAACTGCCGCCGTTGCTGGTGTAGGTGACGGTGTAGGTTGACACTGACACCCCTGCCTCGACCTTGCGGATGCGGGAGTTAGTCGTATCCGCTATATAGATGTTCCCGGTGGAATCAACTGCTATACCGCGGGGATTATTCAACATTGCAGAGGTTGCCGTCCCTGTATCACCGGAGTATCCAGGTGTGCCGTTTCCGGCAATGGTTGTTATGACGCCATTTGTATCGACCTTGCGGATACGTTGGCTGCCCGATTCCGCTATATAGATGTTGCCGAGGGAATCAAGTACCACACCGTAGGGAAAATACAAACTTGCAGAGATTGCAAACCCCCCGTCTCCGGAGAAGATGGGCGTACCGTTTCCGGCGACGGTGCTTATTACGCCGTTTGTGTCGACCCTACGGATACGGTGGCTACTCGAGTCCGCTATATAGATGTTGCCGGTAGAATCAACTGCTACATCGCGGGGACCTGCCAAACCTGCAGAGGCTGCAAGCCCGTCGTCTCCCGAGTAGGCAGCCGTACCGTTTCCGGCAACGGTTGTTATGTTGCCGCTTAATTTGTCGACCTTGCGGACACGGTTGTTGGTAAAGTCCGCTACATAGATATTGCCAAGGGCATCAACTGCCACACCGTAGGGATTAAACAAACTTGCAGAGGTTGCCGGCCCTCCATCACCGGAATATCCAGGCGTACCGTTTCCGGCAACGGTTGTTATGTTGCCGCTTAATTTGTCGACCCTGCGGATGCGGCTGTTACCCAAGTCCACGATATAGATGTTGCCGGTAGAGTCAACTGCCACACCGTAGGGATAATTCAAACTTGCCGAGGTTGCAGGCCCTCCATTACCGGAATATCCAGGCGTACCGTTTCCGGCAGTGGTGGTTATGGTGCCGCTTAATTTGTCAACTTTGCGGATACGGTGGTTAGTAGAGTCCGCTATATAGATGTTCCCGGCGGAATCAACTGCGACACCGTTGGGATAATTCAAACTTGCCGAGGTCGCAAGTCCTCCGTCTCCGGAGTAGGCAGCCGAGCCGTCTCCGGCAACGGTTGATATAACGTCCGGCGCGGCATGGCCGGGTACGGCCGCAGCGAAGATGGCGAATAAGGTCAGTGAGACGTAAGACGTGAGACGTGAGACGATTTTCGGTGTAAGCATTATGAACTCCTTTGGGAGATACCGTCTTTATAAGCAGTTGAGTCGCGTAGACCGGTTTTTTCCGATACTCATTAACGGTCTCATAAACGGTCTCATAAATGTCTTTACACCGTCATTCCGGCGAAGGCCGGAATCCAGTGCGTTTTCTGGATGCCGGATCAAGTCCGGCATGACAATATTATTGTGAGACCGTTAATAGGTTGATGTTTGTTTATCCGGATGTCAAAAACCGGTATTGACTGGAGTCCAGTTTATGCCGTCGTCGTTGGATCAGAAGAAATTGTAACTTATTGATATCTTGAGCTCTAACAAGTGCAAATAATGTCCTGACAAAATTCAGTATCCCTTTCATGCTCCCCCCCTATTCACGAGAAAATATTTTGCCGACAAATTTACAAAGAGCACCAACGTCAATGCCCTTAATTGGGACCTTGCACAACTTAACCGATGATTATCCAATGGGATTGACACGGCGCGCCAGCGCCTCGCAATGACGGGAATTTGAGTTTTTCAAAGGTTTCCGTACTTGAGTCCCCGCAGTGAACCATTGCCTCCCGTTAATTGCAATAAGAATCGACACTAAGTGTGACGTATTTCACACCTCCCCCCGGAGACCTTTGAAAAACGTACAGGTCTCTCATTATGTGCCGTTAAAAAAACAAAAGCCCCGTCACATCATAAGTGACAGGGCTGGGAGATTATTGTCCTTCCCTTTATATGAAGGTCAATTATTCAATATTTGTAATCAGCCGTTACTATGTTGGCGAGACCATACTCCCATCCTAAGCAAAGTCAAGGAATATATTCCAGGAAACTTCCGGCGGACCTGATTGGTGTCTCGTGAGTATTTTGTACCAGTCAGTTCATATACTTATTGATCTTCCGCTTGCTTCAGGATATTATAGTCCTGGTATGAAAAATTTGCTCGTGAGGCCGCGACGGATAAGCAGGGTAAAGACAGCCGGGATAGGGCAGGGGTAAAGTTAGTGGTCCTATTTACAAGGGACTGATTTTTGGAGGGGATTATGGCAACATCTCCTGTGCAGGAAAGAGAATATGGTCTCCGGTTCGAGGAAGTTGAACCCGATTCTGCCGTTCTGTTCGTCTCCGGCCGCGTTAACCTTGAAGAATTAAATCCTTTTCTGTCCGATACCGGCAGCCTCCTCGCCCATAAGTCTTTCCAGAGACTGGATATCAACCTGGGCGGAGTCACCTCTCTGGACAGCGCCGGCACTATGGCGCTCCTGCAATTGGAAGAAGAGTACCGGGCGCGGTCCGTTGCCGTCGCCTTTCAGGATGTCACGGAGCAGATCAAAGGTATTCTGGACCTGCTTAATCAGAAAGCTAACCATATCGCGCCGTTAGCTGTGCAGAGGGGAAAAACGCCTCTCTTGGAGCGGATAGGAGAAGCCAGCCTGCACTTTCGTGATGATTTCGTTCAGGTGATCAGTTTCGCCGGAGAATTGCTCCTGGCCCTGGTTGGCTCCCTCCTCCGGCCCAAGACCATCCGCTGGCAAGATGTCCTGTTTTACATGAAAAGAGCCGGCGTGGACGGGCTGCCCATTGTCGGACTGATCAGTCTCCTGATGGGGCTCATCATGGCCTTTATGGCCTCATTGCAGTTAAGCCTTTTTGGGGCGAACATTTATGTGGCCTCCCTCCTGGCCCTGGCCATGGTGAAGGAACTGGGGCCGATCATGACGGCCATCCTCGTGGCCGGGCGTTCCGGATCAGCCTTTGCGGCGGAGATCGGGACGATGATTGTCAATGACGAAGTCAATGCACTGAAAACCATGGGTTTCGAGCCGACGCGTTTTCTGGCGGTGCCCAAGGTGCTGGCCGCCCTCTTCGTCGTGCCTCTCTTGACGCTCTTTGCCGATCTTTTTGCCATCCTGGGCGGGCTCCTGGTCGGTGTCATCGGGCTTGATCTGACCGTTTACACCTATGTCCTACAGACCCAGGGGAGCATCGGTGTCTTCGATATTCTGTCGAGCCTGATGAAGTCCCTTGTCTTCGCCGTGCTGATTGCGGGCATCGGGTGTCAGAGGGGATTCCAGGTCAGCGGCGGGGCCGAAGCGGTGGGTGCGGCGGCGACATCGGCTGTGGTCTCCGCTATTTTTCTTATCATCGTGGCGGACTCCGCCTTTGCGATCATCCTTCATTATATCGGCTGAGAGGAAAAGATAATTATGGAAGGGCAGGGGGAATTTCTCATCGAAGTGGAAGATCTCACCACGGGTTACGGCGAGGCCGCCATCCTGAAGGATGTCAGTTTCCAAGTCCGGCAGGGAGAAATATTCATGATCCTCGGCGGGAGCGGTTGCGGCAAGTCCACCTTGCTCAAGCATCTCATCGGTCTTTTTAAACCCCAGGCCGGACGGATCGTCGTCAATGGGACGGAGATCACCACGGCCACTGCGGACGCCCTGAGGCGGGTCCAGAAGAGGATCGGCGTCTTGTTTCAGGCCGACGCCCTCTTCGGCTCCATGACCATTTTCGAGAACATCGCCCTTCCCCTTGGGGAGCACACGGATCTCTCGCCGGAGATGATCCGGCGCATCGTCAAGATGAAGCTCGCCCTGGTTAATCTGGCCGGGTACGAGGACCATATGCCCGAGGAACTCTCCGGCGGCATGCGCAAGCGGGCGGCGATCGCTAGGGCCATGGCCCTCGATCCGCTCCTCCTTTTCTTCGACGAACCCTGGGCCGGGCTTGATCCGATCACGGCCGCGGAGTTGGACACCCTCATCAAGAGCATCCACGCCGCCATGGGGACCACCATTGTGATCGTTACCCAGGAACTGGCGTCCATATTTAACGTTGCCCAGCAGGTAATTATGTTGGATAAGAGCACCCGGGGCATCATCGTCCAGGGCAATCCGCGGGAACTCAGGAAGCAGGCCACCGATCCCCGGGTCATCAATTACTTCAACCGTACGGCGCCTTGCTGAGATAAAGGAGGAATTAGCCATGGCCAGGCAGGTATCCACTTTCACGATCGGCCTCTTTGTCACTTTCGGCATTATCATCGGGGTGAGCGCGGTGGTGTGGGTCGGCGCTTCTCGGTATTTTGAAAAGGGCACCCTGTACGTGACTTATTTTGACGAGTCCGTCCAGGGTCTGCAGAAGGATTCCGTTGTGAAGTACCGGGGGGTGGATGCGGGCCGGATCGTGTCCATCGGCGTGGCCCCCGACAATAGGCTGATCACGGTGGTGATGAAAATTGACCTGACCGATGACCTGGAAAAGAATACGGTGGCCCAACTCAAGGCCGTGGGGCTGACGGGCATCGTCTTTATCGAGCTGGACAGGCGCGACCCCCGAGCGGCGGACATAGCTCCCCGGCTCAACTTTCCCTCCAAATATCCCGTCATTCCTTCCCGGCCTTCCGAAATTCGGCAGATCCTGGTCGGCATCGACAGCGTCATCGATAAGCTCAACAAGGTTGATTTTCAAGGCATCTCCGATCAGTTCAAGACCACGGCCAAATCGGCGGACACTTTCCTGGCGGGCGACCGGATGACCCGGATCATGGCCAACCTGGAATCATCGACGGCGGCCTTGGACAAATCCGTGACAGGGGTGGAAAGGATCGTGTCGCGCGGCGATCTGGAAAATACTATGACCGAAGCGAGGCAGACCCTAGCCGATACCCGGGCCCTCCTTTCCGGCTTTAAGACCGAGGTCGTGGCGAAACTGAGCAAGGTCGACTTTCAGGGCGTCTCCGAGCAGTTCAAGGCCACGGCCAAATCGGCAGACACTTTCCTGGCGGGCGACCGGATGACCCGGATCATGGCCAACCTGGAATCGTCGACCACGGCCTTGGACAAATCCGTGACGCAACTGGAGAAGATCGTTTCCGGGGGCGCACTGGCCGGAACCTTGACCGAGGCGAAGCTCTTCCTGACAGAGAGCCGGGCCCTTATTTCCGGGCTGCGGGGCGAGCTCAAAACCATGCGACTTGCCGATACCGGTGCGAAGGCGCATCAAGTGGCGGATGCTTGGGCCAGGAGCAGCCGGGATACAACCGTCAATATGCAAAGGGCCACGGAAAACCTGAAGAGTGCCTCCGAGAACCTGGAACGGCTCATAGAAAGGCTGGAAGCCCATCCCTCGGATCTTCTTTTCGGCGATTAGAAGAAAGGGGTAAAGGGGTAAAGGCACAAAGAGCAAAGGCACAGAGGCACAAAGGCAGAAGGAAAAAGATAACCTGGGAGAGGGGAAATATGAAAGGAAAAGGTTTATTGATTGCTCTGCTGCTCCTCCTGACGGCTGGTTGCGGGGGTGGACGCACGGCCGTGACCAGGGAGTACTACATGCTGGATTACGCACCGCCGGCCCTCGGGGAGATGCCCTGTCTCGAGGAGATCCTGAAGGTGGAAAGATTTTCCGTAGTCCAGCTATTCAACAGCAATGCCCTCGTGCGCGGTACGGACTCGGTCACGCTCAGCACTTTCCCGGACGGACGGTGGAAAGCAAACCCGGCGGACCTGGTGACGGATTCTTTGGTGCGTGATTTCCGGCGGGCTGGCCTGTTCCGGGCGGTATTTTCCTACCGGGACCCGGAGACGTGCCGGTTTGTTCTTGAAGGAAGCGTCACCGAATTTCTGGAAGTCCGGGAAGAAGGCAGCCGTAAGGCATTGCTCGGCCTCGACGTGACCCTCCTCGACCTGAACCGGCCCGAAATATCCCGGAGAGTTGTTTTTCAGAAAAGTTATTCCCATGGTGCGCCCGGCGGGGAGGAAGGACCCCGCGGGCTAGCCTCGGGACTGAGCCGGTCCCTGGCGCAGTTGTCGGGCCAAATTATCAAAGATGTTTACCAAGCCGTCCAAGCCCAGGATCAGAGGGGGGAGTGATGAAAAAATGCCATGCCTGTTTTAAGGAATTGGAAATCAAGATCCCTGTGGGCAGACAGGAGACATGCCCTTTTTGCCGTTTAGACCTCCATTGTTGCCTTAATTGTTCTCTCTATGTGGCCGGTATTTACAACGACTGCCGGGAGCCCCAGGCGGAAAGGGTTCTGGACAAAAGGCGGAGTAATTTTTGTGAATACTTCGTTTTTCGGGATGCCGCGGCCGCGGCCGGGGAACAGAACACCCGGGATACGGCCAAGGCAAGGTTAGAGGCCTTGTTCAGGGGTGAGGGATAAGAGGATGAAACATGAAACCACAGAGCGCACAGAGGGGGGCACGAAGATAAAAATTTGTTTCTGACATTCAGGATGTTCTCTGCGATCTCTGTGGTTAATAGGTTAATATTTTGGAGAGGGGGGGGAGGAACATATGGAATTCCTCGAGAGATTAGGTATCGAAGGGCAAAATCCCGGGGCTTCGACGGGCAACTGGTGGGGTGACTTGGCTGCTGCCGGTCCCCGGCTGGAGAGCCTTTCTCCTGTGGATGGAAAGACCATTGCCTCTGTCAGCCCGGCCTCCCCGGCTGACTATGAAAAAGTGGTCCGGACCGCCGCCTCTGCCTTTGCCCAGTGGCGCCAGGTACCGGCCCCCAAGCGGGGCGAGATCGTCCGGCAGATTGGCCTTCAGCTGCGGGTCCATAAGGAATCCCTGGGCACCCTCGTTTCCTATGAGATGGGCAAGTCCCTGCAGGAGGGCTTGGGTGAAGTCCAGGAGATGATCGATATCTGCGACTTCGCGGTTGGGCTCTCCAGGATGCTCTATGGGTTCACCATGCACTCCGAACGGGAGCGGCACCGGATGTACGAGCAGTACCATCCGTTGGGAAGCGTCGGCATCATCACTTCCTTCAATTTTCCCGTGGCGGTCTGGTCCTGGAACGCCATGATCGCGGCGGTATGCGGCGATGTGACGATCTGGAAGCCCTCGTCCAAGGTCCCCCTGGCAGCCCTGGCCGTACAGAAGATCCTCGCCCGGGTCCTCAAAGAGAACAACCTTCCCGAGGGAATCTTCTCGCTCCTGATCAGCCAGGGAGCCGGCGGCGAGGCCCTGCTCCAGGACCGGCGCCTGCCGCTTGTCTGTTTTACCGGTTCGGTAGCCGTCGGCCGCCATGCGGCCGAAGTAGTGGCCAAAAGGCTGGGCCGAACCATCCTGGAGCTGAGCGGCAACAACGCCGTCATCCTCACGGAACACACGGACCTGCCGCTCGCGCTCCGGGCCGTCGTTTTCGGGGCCGTGGGGACGGCGGGGCAGCGCTGCACCACTATCCGCCGGCTGATCGTCCACGAGGCTATTTATGAAAAGGTGCGGGAAGCTCTGGTCAAGGCTTACGCAGGCCTGCGTATCGGCGATCCCTTGGACGAAAAGAACAATGTCGGGCCGTTGATCGACCGGACCGCCGTTGCGGCCTTCTCGGCGGCCCTGGCTGCCTGCCGGGACCAGGGGGGGCGCATCGTCTATGGGGGCGAGCCCTTGGCGGGGCCGGGGTATGCCTCAGGCTGCTATGTCGTGCCGGCCATCGCCGAGGCGGAGAACCATTATCCCATCGTGCAGCAGGAGACCTTCGGGCCAATCCTCTATCTCATCAAATATCAAGGCGACCTGTCCCGGGCCATTGCCTTGCAGAACGATGTCGCGCTGGGCCTGGCGTCCGCTGTCTTTACCACGGACCTGAGGCAGGCGGAAGAGTTTCTCTCCGCCGCGGGCTCGGACTGCGGCCTTGCCAACGTCAACATCGGCACCTCGGGCGCCGAGATCGGCGGGGCCTTCGGCGGCGAGAAAGAGACCGGTGGGGGCCGGGAATCGGGCTCCGACGCCTGGAAGGCCTACATGCGCCGCCAGACCGTGACGGTCAATTACGGGACCGAACTGCCCCTGGCCCAAGGGATCCGCTTCGACAGTGATTAATTTTAGCAAGTTAGAATTTGCTTTCCCGTGGAAGCAAATTCGTTAACGCACTTATCCCGTTTTATCGGGGTCAGGGGGAATCGATGGTAAAGCCTGGGGATGTGAAAAGAAACCTGTCCCGGCATCTGCTGGCGGAGGGGTTTGACATTATATTCGATGTGGATAAATCACAGGGCAGCTGGCTGGTGGACGAGCGCAATGGTGAGCCATATCTCGATTTTTTCTCCATGTACGCCTCCATGGCCGTGGGCTACAACCATCCCCGGCTGGTGGAGGCTAAGGACAGGCTGGGACGCCTGGCTGTCCACAAACCGACCAACTCCGATGTGTTCACCACGGCCCTGGCGGACTTCGTCGCCGCCTTTTCCCGGGTCGGCATCCCGGCTTCTCTTCCCCATGCCTTCTTCATCGAAGGGGGCGCCCTGGCCGTGGAAAACGCCCTCAAGACCGCCTTTGACTGGAAGGTCCGGAAAAATCTGACCCGGGGCCTCGGGCGCGAAGCAGGGACCCAGGTCATCCACTTTGCCCAGGCCTTTCACGGCCGGAGCGGCTACACCCTCTCGCTCACCAACACCTTCGATCCCCGCAAGACCAAGTTCTTTCCGAAGTTCCCCTGGCCCCGGATCATCAATCCGAAGCTTAGTTATCCTCTCGATGAGGAGAATCTGGCGCAAGTCCGGCAGCGGGAGGAAGAAGCCTTGGGAGAGATCAACCGGGTGCTCACGAAGGAGGGCGACGACATTGCAGCCTTGATCATCGAGCCGATCCAGGGTGAAGGGGGGGACAACCATTTTCGGGGGGAGTTCCTCCAGGCCCTGCGCCGGATCTGCGACGCGCACGAGATCCTGTTCATCCTCGATGAGATTCAGACCGGCGTCGGTCTTACCGGCCGGTTCTGGGCCTATGAGCATTTCGCGGTGGTTCCCGATATCCTGGTCTTCGGCAAGAAGATGCAGGTCTGCGGCATTCTGGCCTCCCCTCGGGTAGAGGAGGTGGGCTGCCACGTGTTTTCCGAAAAGAGCCGCATCAACTCGACTTTCGGCGGCAACCTCATCGACATGGCCCGTTGCACCTATATCCTCGGCATCATCGAGAAGGAGCGGCTGGTGGAAAATGCCCGTAGGCAGGGAGAACTCCTGCTCCGGGAACTGGAAAGGCTGGCCGCGGAATTTCCCGAGGTAGTCGCCAATCCCCGGGGCCGGGGTCTCATGTGTGCCTTCGATGCTCCGGACAGCCACCAGCGGGACCAACTGGTGAAGGCCTTCTATCAGGAGAGGCTGCTTGTGGTCGGCTGCGGCGAGCGGAGCATCCGCTTCCGTCCTCATCTGATTGTCAAGGCCGATGAGATTCTTCAGGGGATCGACATTATCCGCCGGGTCCTGCAGAAGCGCGCCTTCCTCGGCCTGGAGGTAGGTGGCGAGACCTGTCCGGGAGCGGGGATCTGATGCCGTCCAGCGGAACACGGCCGCAGCAACGCATAGCGCATAAACTGCGGGAACTGATGCAGGGCAAGGTGCTTGCCGACCTCAAGATCCGGCAGCGCTATGCCCGGGACCAGAGTATCTACGAGATCCGGCCGGCCGTCGTGGCCTTTCCCGAAGACAGCGCGGATGTGCAGCGGCTCGTTGCCTTTGCCGCACAGGAAGGTTTGCCCATCACGCCGCGGGGCGGTGGATCGGGCCTGGCAGGCAGCGCCCTTGGTGAAGGGCTCGTCGTGGCACTGCCGCAAAATGAATTCTGGGGCCGGATCAGCGGCTTTGCCGCGGAACGCGACAGGGCGCTGGTCTCGGCCGGGGCCGGCGTCTATCACCAGGAGCTGCAGAAATTTCTCCGGGAGCAAGGGTTCTTTCTGCCGGCCGATGTCACGAGCGCCGCCATCAGCTGTTTGGGCGGCAATATTGCCACCAAGGCGAGTGGCCCCCATGCGCTCAAGTTCGGTTCCATCGACCGTTTTCTCACCCAGGTGGAATTCGTCACAGCGCAAGGCGAGCTGGTGGACACAGCCCGGGAGGCGACGATACCCGCCCGGTTCCGGGAGAAGCTTGACGACTTGGAGCGTCGCATTAACGCGGACGAGGCGGCCCGGGGCGTGCTGGAAGCGCGCCGGGGGCTCAAGACGGCAAGCGGCTACAATCTCTTTGCCTTCCTGGACGAGCTTCCCCTCGGCGAGCGGTTGGCGCAGCTTCTGGTCGGTAGTGTAGGCACCCTCGGACTGGTTACCCGCGCCACCTTGCGGGGCGAGCGCTATGAGCCCGAGCGGGCCGCAGTCCTGCTCTATTTTGCCGAGCTTGCCGAGACCGGCCGGGCTGTTTGCCGCCTGCGGGAACTGGACGTGGCGGCCATCGAACTCATCAGCCGGGAGACGGTGCGCCTCCTCCGGGAGCGGACGACCCTTCCCGCGAGTCTCGTTACGGATGCCAACCTGCTCTTGGTGGAGCTTAGCGGACCCGCCTGCCGGGAAGGCATCGACAAAATCAACACCCTGCTTGAGCGAAGCGGCTTGCACCTCGCAGCCCCGCTTGTGGCGGCAACGTCGGGGGAGGAACTCGAAAATCTCTGGGAGCTGCGCCGGCAAATCCTCTGGCTGATCCAACACCCGCAGCCAAGTCTCCGGGCCCTGGCCGTGGTCAATGACGTGGGCGTTCCTCCCGAGCAGCTGGCTGGATTCATTGCCGACGTGCAACAGGTCATGGCGGAGCATCATCTCGTAACCCTCATTTACGGTCACGCCGGAAACGGGAACCTCCACCTGCGGCCGCTCTTCGACGTGACCCGGCCCGATCTGAAGGGACGGATCCGGCGGTTGGCAGACGATGTCTATGAAACAGTGTTCCGCCACGGCGGCACCGTGACCGCCGAGCACGGCATGGGGAGGCTGCGGGCGCCCTATCTCCGGCGGGAATGGGGTGCCGCTCTGTACGATTATATGCGGGAGGTCAAGGACATCTTCGACCCGCAGGGGCTCTTCAACCCCGGGGTCATGTTCAACGAGGCGCCGATCACCGACCACCTGCGCCCGGATCTGCTGAAGCCCTAAGAGACTTCGGTATCGGGATCGGGATCGGCATCGGGACCGAAATCAGACGGGCTTCGACAAAAGGCGAAAAGCCCGTCATTGCGAGCGGAGCGAAGCAATCTCAAGCGGTCAGAGATTGCCACGGCGTCCGAGGGACGCCTCGCAATGACAGCCAAGAGTGACTATTTAGGGGATCGGCAAATCTGGTTTTGGATGGATTCCACTAGCAATCCCGACCCAGAAGAAAAATTTGTTTGGAGGAAGATCATGGAAGAAGAAAAAGGTTTCTACTGGGAGCAGCAGGCCGCTGCGGAAAAGGCCTGTCTCGACCTCATCGAGGACGGCAAGCGGCAGAACACCACCCTGGCGAGTTTTGAGGAGAAGCTCCTCCAGCAGACCAGTTCCCGGCTCCTCTCCTGGGTGGACCACCTCACCCTGCGGGCTTCGGGCCAGGTCCGGGAAAAACTTGGCGCGCTCGGGTTCGTGCGCAGGCCGGACAAAGTGCAGGAAGCCCTTTACCATCCCGGCGCGCTGCTGCCCGCAATCCTCCTTTCTTCCGATCCCTCCGGTCCGGATCAGGGCGTGGCTCTCAAGGTGGAGAGCATTGCGGACTTTCTGCAGGTCAACGGCTTGCAGGCCGAGATCGAGGGCGGTCTGTTTTGCCCCTTGCGCCGCGCGCTCCTGGGCAGGGAAAAGGGGGTGGAACTGTCCGTAGTGGAAAGGAGAGGCACCGGCGATTATGAACCGGCAGCTCGTGACGACGCTTACTTGCGGACTTATCTGGAGGCCGAGGAGGCGTGGCAAACCCGGCCGCGGACAGGCGAAGACGAGGAGCAGCTTTTTGCAGCCATTTTTGGGATTGCGGACCGTCTGGTTGAAGAACTCGGTCCGGAGCTGGCCGCCCACATCGTCTGCCGGGGCGAGCGGTCCTACTGGCTGGCCCGCAATTTCGCCGGCCGGGTGCAGCAGGGCCGCCACGCGACACTGGGGCTGGGATGGGCCAATCACGACCACTATACTTTCCGCAGCTCGCGGCGCAATTTTTCCCGGCTCGTGACCCTCTTTTCCCATCTGGGCTTTCAGGACCGGGAGCGTTACTATGCCGGGGCAGAGGCGGGCTGGGGCGCTCAAATCATGGAGAACCCGGCGGCCGGCCTGACCCTCTTCCTCGATGTCGATCTGGCGCCGGAGGAAGTAGCCACAGAATTTTCCCGGGAGGAACTTAAGGAGCGGGACCGCCTCGGCACGGTGGGGCTGTGGTGCGCCCTGCACGGAGATTCCATCCTTGGGGCAGGCATGCACCATCTGGCGGCGCAATTCGCTTTCGAACCCCTGATGGCAGACTTGGCCCGCTTCGGCGTGGCGTACATGGCGCCCTTCAGCAATTTCCCCTACCTCAAACAGGCCTTCAGCGTTGCCGAACAATGGGACGTCGCGCCGGCACGGGTGAAAAAGCTGGTCCGGGACAAGATGATCACGAACGAACAGGGCGAACGGTTCCTCTCTCAAGGGGCCATCGGCTCTCACCTGGAAAACATTGAGCGGCGGGAGGGGTATAAAGGGTTCAACAGGAAGAATGTGAGTGCCATCATCAGGGACACGGACCCGCGCCGTCCTTGACTCAAGAAAGCTGAGGGTGCTGGCCGGGCTGTCGTCAAAGCCGGAGCCGATTCTTCCGGGTGTTCCTCACGTCCGGCTCTTAGTATTTTCCATCGATCACTTCCGTTAACACGCCATGTGCAACCTTTGGGTGCAGGAAAGCGAAGTGTCTCTTCAGCTCCTTCGCCAAGCGCGGCCTCTGGTCGAGTACCATCGCGCCATTCCGCATGAGGAGGTTGAGCCCTGCAAAGGCGCTGTCGACATTGAAGGAGAGCACCATCACCCCCTCGCCGTTTTTCTCGATCCACTTAGCCACCTCTCCATTCCCGTCAATGTCTTCCATGATTTCAACCGCTGTCTGCCCGACCATGAAGTAGCTGACCCGGATCTTCTCGTTAAAATCACTGTAATGACCGTCCGGCTCCCAACCGAAGGCCTTTTTGAAGTCCTCCTCCGCCTCCTTTAAATCTTTTACAGCAATACTGATATGGTCCACGTAATTCGTCTTGAGCCGTTCCGTCATTCTCCTCTTCCTCCTCTTTGGCTTCTCCGTCATGGCAAGACATTTTTCCCAAAATGATACTACACAAGTAACTATTTATATATGAAAATTGAAAAGCTCAAACTCCAGGAACACACCGACTCCACTGCAAGAGACAGCCCTTCCCACGCGAACCTGACTTCGGCGTGGCAAGCGTCAACACGGAGGCACCCTGTAATCGATAATTGACTGATTTTGAAAACTATGCAAGATTACAGCCACTAAGAGCCGGAGCATTATGGCATCAACCTGAAATCATTACAGACTCAAACGTTTTGACCAAAGGAACCTTACTCTTTGATTATGGAATTTAGCGAGGAGTAGTAAATGAAGAAACTGAATCCTTGGGCCTGGATACGGGGGGCTGTCCCTCTGAAGAACATTTGGCTTCCTTCCCTTTCTATCATCTTGGGCGCGCTGCTGTGGTCCATTTCCATTAATGGCGTCCTGATCCATCATCGACTCCTGAGCGGGGGAATCTCAGGTGTCGCCTTGGTCATCTATTACCTGGTTCCCAAACTTCCCATCGGTCTCATGGTATTTTTGATCAATATTCCTATTTTCATCATGGGCTGGACCATGCTCTCCGGAAAGTTCTTTGCCTTCAGCCTGCTGGGCATGGCCTCCTTGTCCTTTTTTTTGACAGTGACTACCTCTATCCAGATCCCTGTGGATAATCCCCTTTTAGCCTGCCTCTTTGCGGGAGTGATCTCGGGGGTGGGCTCAGGGGTGATTTTTCGGGCCGGCGGATCGGGAGGGGGGACGGGAATCATCGCCATGGTACTGAACCGCAGGTTCTCGGTCCGTGTGGGGATCGTTTCTTTTTTGCTCAATTCCATTCCGCTGGTACTGGGCGCCTTCTTGCTTAACCTCAATACCGCTCTCTATTCCATTATCTATGTCTATTGCGCCGGATCGGTCGTGGACCGCATCATCACCAGTTTCAGTGAGCGAAGGAGTGTCTGGATTATTTCTTCTCAATCTTCAGAAATCTGCCGGCAAATCTTGCTCAAGCTGCACCGGGGGGCAACCCTGCTCTCCGGGAAAGGGGCCTATAGCCACTCTCCCCTTGAAGTCATCTTCAGTGTGATCACTCCTTTTGAATTGGCCAAGTTGAAAGACCTGGTCATCACGATTGATCCCCAGGCTTTTATGATCGTCAATGAAACTCAGGAAGTAATCGGGAAAGGGTTCGATCACCCGGGAGGGTTCTAAAGCTCTTCTGCCCCTACCCCGGATCAAGTCCGGGGCAGGCTTTGATGCGGGGGAATCCGGTGTTTTATCATGGTTCCCGGCTTGCGCAGGGACGACGCCTGGATTCCGGCCTTCTAATCGGGGAACAGCATATTTATTTCTTCCTGCTCAATGTTTGACATGGCTTGCATAAATGTGTAAATTTCTACTGTTAATTTCCAAATTTATAATTCATTTGGGGGGTTAAACCAGTTAAGGTGCTCCCGGATTACCGGCCGCTGTATTATGAATGTGCGACTTTAACCGGAATGGTTGTGGGAACTATTATAACAGGTATCGGGCGAAACTGCCTGAAAACATGCCCAATATCATATTATCAGGGCAAAAAGTCATGTTAATCAATGGTTAGCAACATGAAGAGATGAAGCAATGAAATCGCCTCTGCCCAAAGGACTTATGGTTTTGTCATTGATAACCATTGCGGGTTGTCTTTCGGTCTTGAATTCCGTGCTTAGACCGGATGGGCATATAATCTATGCGGGCCAAGTCTTACAGGGCGTGCCATTTAAGGTTTACTATTCCTTATTAGGCGCGGTCGACCTGTGTATCGGGATTGGCTTACTTCTCCGCAGAAGATGGTCCTACTTCTGTTTTTTGGTGTTTTCAGCATACTCAGCGCTTATGGCAACTACGAATATCATCCTTACAGACAACGAGACCCTCATCCGTGCAGGTTGGAAGCTTACCCCTATCAATTCCTGGAGCTTCCAATTTTTTCAAGTCGGTGTGGTATGCGTGGTAGTGTTGATGGTATTGTGGCTACGTCGATACCGGGGGGAGTTCAAGCAAGATTCTGCTAACAACGGCATCCAGCGGAGCGTCGATACTGCCGGCTCCCGCTGATGCCGAGCGTCATACTTGAAGGAGGATTGAGCATGACAAATCATACGACCGATGAGCTTCATAGGATTCTGTCCTGCATAGGAAGAGGTGTCTCTTTCAAGTATCCTGGAAATGAGGGAGACAAACATGGCATCTTGAAAGATCGGGCGGTCGTTGAAAGCACTAACGAAAGCGGTGCTGTACCCTATTGGGATGTGGTTGATCTCATCGAATTCAAGGATGAAAAAGAATCAGAATGGATAAGGACCGGTTATTATCGAAAACCGAAACATAGGCTAAACTGGGGCAGCCAAACAACGATTACGGAACCTGTGTCCATCTGGAAGCGTATTCTTGTCAATGCAGCAAAAGAAAAAAAGTGGTTCCGCAACTTGCTTGAAGATGTTATGATTGAAGTAAAGAAATGAGTGCAAACAAAACCAGTCTGGATCACCGAGCTGCAGCGGGTTCTCAGCGGTGCTTTTTGTTATGCACAACCAATGGTGATAAAGGTGATAACCATGGAAACAAAAAAATTTGTCTATTATCAGGACGAAAATATGTACATCGGATGGCTTGAAGACTTCCCCGATTATAAAACGCAGGGGGAGACTCTTGATGAATTAAAGGAAAACCTGAGTGATATTTACAAGGAATTAACCAGCGGCAGCATACCTAATGTTCTTCATGTTGGGGAGCTTCGCGTTGCATGAAGCGTAAAAATTTAATCCACGCCATTGAGGAGATCGGGTGTGTCTTAATTCGCCACGGAGGCCGCCACGATTGGTATCAAAATCCAGTGACAAAAATATCGCAACCTGTCCCCCGACATAACGAGATTAAAGATTCATTAGCAAAGCATATCCTTAAGATGCTTAAGAAATAATGGGCATAACATCTGCATCAGCCCGGACCGGCAATTCCGCTACGCTCCATTGCTAGCCGGTACGATGGTGTTCGCTGAAAGAGATGATGATCAAATACCACGAGGCGCGCTTCTTGCCAGCCTCAATGGCACTTTTACGACACCGTGATAACCGGTTATCCGGACCAGATTCCCCCGCCCCGTTTGGTCAGAGCTAGGGAGGATAGTTTGGCGGGGGATTTTGGATGGCCATCAGGGATTGCCAAGTTCGCCACGGTTTCAACAACCGTTAAACCGATCAGCTTCTAGTGCTAATACAGGGGTGATAATTTGTCACGGAGGGCATGGAGCAGGGCGTCCAGGCGAAATGGGGATGGTTCCAATTTATTGATTGAACACATTGCCGGGAATTGGGCTAAAATCTTGGACCGTCCCCATTTGCTCACGAAGAAGAACCACCCAGCGGTGGATATCGGCAAAACCGCACTGTGCAGGATCTGCCAGATCAAAGTGTGAAGAGGATGTCCGAGAGCCAATCAATGCCAGCATGTCGAATCGACGCCCATGTCCATATCCGCAGCGAGGATGGGCTGCGTGATGCGGCCCGAGCAGGGGTTAGGGCCGTCCGTGATGCGGGTACCAGAGACGGCGCCGGCCTGGCGTTCACCTCGCGCGGCGCGCCTGTGGCGGTGGTCTGCATCTCGGCGGGATGGGCCCTCTTCAAGCAGGGCGGGTATGGCGGAGCGTTCGGCGTTCCCGTGACGACCGGGGAGGACGCGCAACGAGCGATCCAAAAGCTCAAAGCGGCGGGGGCCGGAATCATAAAGGTCATGGCCTCGGGCATGGTCAGCCTCAAGACCCCCGGGACGATCACGGCAGGCGGTTTTACGGGCGACGAGCTTGCGTTCATCGTCGATGAAGCCGCGCAGCAGGGGCTCGCTGTCATGGCGCACGTGAACGGAGAGCAGGCCATCGTTGCGGCTGCGCGTGCGGGCGTGCGTTCCATCGAGCATGGCTTTTTCATGAGCAGGCAGGCGCTCGATGCGCTCGCGAAGGCAGGCGTGTTCTGGACGCCGACCGTGGGAGCTCTGGCGCGGGCAGCGGAGGCCGGATCGGTGGCGCCGGAAATGAAGGTGTATATCGGCGGGCTGATCGACTCTCACCTTGACCTGATCAGGCAGGCCTCCGAAGCGGGCGTGCCCCTGGCGATCGGCACGGACTCGGTCCTGCCCGATGCCGGCTACGCCGCAGCCTATGAGAGTGAAATGAACTATTTCGAGCAGGCCGGCCTTGCTCGCGAGGCAGTTCTGCAGATCGCCTGCGAAAACGGGGCGAGGCTGTTGGGGCTTTGAACCAAGGCCGGGGCGAAATGGGACGGTTCCAATTTATTGCTTGAACACATTGCTACAGGGGTGATAATTTCGCACGGAGGGCATGGAGCAGGGCGTCCATGCTGGCGAAGGCATCCTGAACCGGCGCCTGAGGCCGGGAGACAACGACCAGGGTGCATCCCTCCCGGCGGGCGGCCTCCTGCTTAGCCTCTACCCCGCCCGCTTCCCCGCTGTCTTTGGTTACGACTACGCCAATGGCGAATCTGCGGATAAGCTCAACATTTTGCTCTAGGGTAAAAGGACCGCGGCCCGAGACGATCTGCTCGGGCGGAATGCCGGCCTTGCGGCAGGCCTGCAGGGAGGCCGGGGCATCGAGGACGCGCACCACGAGTCTGATGCCAGTCTGCGCCGCCGCAGCGGCATAGGGTAAGAGGTTGCGGGAGCCCGTCGTCAGCAAGATGGGGTGGCCGAGGGCAAAGGCGAGCTGGGCGGCCTCTTCGTGGTTGCGGGCTCGGATGATGTCGCTCGACGGTGGAATGACCGCCGGCCTCACATAGGCGAGGTAGGGGAGATGGGCGCAGGCCGCTGCGGCCCGTGCATTGGCGTGGACCTCTTCCGCGTAGGGATGAGCGGCATCGATTATGGCCTGAATATCCAGCTCGGTCAGCAGCGCGACCAGGCTCTCCTTGTCCAGTGGTCCTTCCCGGCGACGGATGCGGGGATGATCGCCCACGGCGAGCGGAATCCCCGTGGCCGTGGAGACGAGCACCTCGTAGCCTGCCTCGGCAAGCAGGGTGGCCAGGGGCGCCGTGTCGGCCGTGCCGCCCAAAAGAAGGATCATCTTTCCACCTTCAGAGAATGCTCATAAACCATTGAAAAATGCATAGTTAACCTGTTTATTCTCAAATCCCCCTCAATCCCCCTTAATCAGGGGGACACGTTTCGATCCCTGCGTGCTTCCGAAACAAGCCCCCTCCCCGGGGGAGGCGTAGGCGTCTCCGCCTAGATCCTGCTGCCACTTTTACCATCGGGAAGAATTGCGTCCCCCTCGGGATCGCTATCTCTATCGAGCTTTTTTATTTCGATACCGATCCCGATAGCGATACCGATCCCGATATTTTCCAAATCTCCCTTGTCCACTTTTCCAAAGAGGGAAGAAGGGGAAGGGGCAGAGCCGTCATATCCGGTAGCCCCGGGGTGTGATGAACCAGTCGCCCCGGCGATGGGAAGAGCGGTTGCCGATGATGACGACGCTTCGCATGCCGATTTCGAGGCTGAGAAAATTGTCGAGGTCCGAAAGGACGATGCTCTCCTCCGCCGTTCCCACTGCTGTGCCTACGCCCACGGGCGTCGCACCGGGACGATGCCGGTGGAAGATCGCCGCCGCTTCCTCAAGCTGGGACCGGCGTTTTTTGCTGCGGGGGTTGTAGAGCACTGTGACCAGGTCGGCGGCCGCCACGGCTTCCAGCCGGGCTTGGATCGTCTCCCAGGGGACGAGGAGATCGCTTAGGCTCAGGACGGCGAAGTCGCACATGAGCGGGGCGCCCAGGCTTGCGGCTGCGGCCGAGGCGGAAGTCACCCCCGGGATGATCTCGATTGGCGCCGGGACAGGATCGGCGGTTTGCAGTTCCAGGACCAGCCCCGCCATGCCGTAGATCCCGGGATCGCCCGAAGAAACGAGGGCCACTTCTTGCCCGCTGGCGGCCCTTTCCAGAGCCGTCCGGCAGCGCTCCACCTCCTGGGTCATGCCCGTTGCGAGCACTTCTTTGCCCGCTGTAAGGTCCCGGATCAGTTCCAGATAGGGCTTATAACCGATCACCACCTGGCTTGCCGCAATGGCTGCTTCGGCCCGCCTCGTCCGGTCTAAAGGTCCGCCGGGTCCGATGCCGACCACGTAGAGCCTTCCCGCGCGATGGCCACCGTGATGCCCTGGTATGTTCTTCTGGGGAGTATTAATTGGGTCCTCCTTCCTGCCAATAAGGCCGCCGGCTCGGCGACGGCCGGCAGGTTGAATTTTTGTTGCACCAGGGGCGAGAGGGTGAACTCCCGCCCTGAGGCGCGTATCTCCTCCGCGGCGATGAAGCGCAGCGGCACCTGGAGCTCTTGGGCCGCCTGGAGGAGTCCTGCTTCCCCGGCCTTGATGTCGGCGGTGGCGAGATACCTTACCTCTGCCAGCCGGGCCCCGGCCTCGGCCAGGGCCTCCTGGACGGCTGCCACGATCCTTGGGGCGGTCATGCCCCGGCGGCAGCCCACGCCCACAATCAGATTTTTGAGGGCTTCCGTAGTCGTGGTGAGCACCGGTTCAGCGCCGATGATATTGGCCGTTTGCACTGCCAGTTCGTTGGCGCCTCCCTCGTGTCCTGCAAGCAGGCTGATGGCGTATCTGCCGCCGGCATCCACGACCACGACCGCGGGGTCGGCATGCTTGTTCTGCACATGGGGCGCGATGGCCCGGACCGCGACGCCGCAGGGGGCGACATAGAGCAAGCCTTTGTAGCGGGGAAAAATTTCCGCCGTCAGGGCCAAGACGCTGGCAAACTTCTCTGTGCCGGGCAGGGGCGCCAGCTTTTCATGCAGGTAGATATGGCTTTCCGTCAAGACCCGGGCCAGTTGCTGCACGAGGATGGACCCTTCGGGAGAAAGGGTGATCAGGGCGAGCTTCACGATTCTTTGCCCTCCCGGAAACCGTGGGTAAAGGAATCGTCATAGAGCTTGGAGACGGGCAGGCCGCGGGACAGGGCCTGCCCCACGATGATCATGGTCGTCGACTTGAGTCGGGCCACCTCGCTTCGTCCCGCAATGTCCGCCAAGGTCCCCCGGATGATCTGCTGCTCCGGCCAGGAGGCGCGGTGCACGACGGCCACGGGGCATTGGGGGCCATAGTGGGGGATGAGCTGGTCGGCAATCTCTCCCATCTTCTGCACGGACAGAAAGATGCAGAGGGTGGCTTTTGCTGCCGCGAGGCACGACAGTTCCTGCGTCTCGGGCAGCGGGGTCCGTCCGGAAGTGCGGGTCAGGATCACGGTCTGGGAGATCTCCGGGGCTGTAAGCTCCGTGCGGAGGGCTGCCGCGGCCGCCTGGAAAGAACTCACGCCGGGGACGACTTCATAGGGGATGGCCAGTTCATCCAGGGCGTCCATCTGCTCGCCGATGGCGCCGTAGAGGGAGGGATCGCCGGAGTGCAGGCGCAGCACATCCCGGTCCGCCGCCTGTGCTTTCCGGAAGAGGGAAACGATCTCCTCCAGGGACAGGCGGGCCGAGTCGTGTTTTTCCGCTTCCGGGGGGATCAGTCCGACCACGGCGGGGCTCACCAGGGAGCCGGCATAGATGCAGATGGCACAGTTTCTGAGCAACCGCTCCGCCTTGAGCGTCAGGAGTTCCGGATCGCCGGGTCCGGCGCCGACAAAATAGACTTTCATGGATTTCTCGTCCTCCCTGCATGTACCAAGATGATGGAAAGGTAACCCGTTTCGGGACCTTCGGCTGGCAGCCGGCCCAGGTCCCATTCGATCCGTTGCCCGGCGAGTCCGACCCGGGAGATGAAAACGCTTTCCTTGAGCAGTTTAGCCTCTCCGAGGAGGTTGACGACCTCGGGCAGCCTTTTCCCGATTTTCATGATGACGACGGTACCCCCGCCGGCCAGGGCCCGCCGGACCGCCTCCAGGTCGTCCGCTGTGGGGACGATGGTGACCGGTTCCTTGGCCTCCCCCAGGGGGAATTCGGTGAGCGAAGCCGCGGCGCTGAAGGCGGTGACGCCCGGCACCGTGACGGCCTGCACGTCCGGCAGGAGCTTCCGGAGGGCCCGGAGCAGGTAAATGTAAGTGGAGTAAAGGAGCGGATCCCCGAGGGTCAGAAAACAGGCGTCCTCGCCTCTTTCCAGGACCGCGACCACCTGCCGGGCCGATTCTTCCCAGGAGGCGGCCAGTTTTTGCCGGTCCGCGGTCATGGGGAAGACGAGCTCCTGAATCAGGGCATCGCCCCGCAGGCAGGGACGGGCGATCGTCATGGCGACGCTGTCCGCGGCGCGGCGGGCCTTCGGGACAAAGACGTGACGGCAGGCCTGAAGGAGCCTTGCCCCCTTCAGCGTGATCAGTTCCGGATCGCCCGGACCGATGCCGATGCCATATAAGGTTCCCAGAGACATTACAACAAGTCCTTTCTTACTATCAGGATAATAGCGCGGGTAGAGAGGGTGCGCCCCGCCAACTCGGCGGCTGTGCCTTCATAAACGCATTCTTCCGGCAGGGTAAGGTCCTCGCAGGCAAAAAGACGGTAGTCTTTGTCCTCCATAGAGGCGAGGAGCGATGCCAGGGGCCGGGGGAATTCTTTGCCGCCGCCTAAGATCGCGATCTTCCCGGAGGCCGACAGCCTCGCCGGGTCGAGTTCCGGTTCCGCAGCATGGGTGCTGATGATGAAGGCCTCCTGCCAGTCCAGGCCCAGGCGGGCGAAGGCCGTCTGGACGGCACTGATGCCGGGCACCAGCTCGCAGGCCTCCCGCCCGAAGCGCCGCAGGACCGGCGTGGCCAGGCTGTAGAGGCCCGGATCGCCCGTCACCAGGACGGCCAGGCGCTGCCCGCGGCGCAGGGCGATTTCCCGCAGGATGGCCTCCGTATCCTTGCCCATGGCGATCCGTTCCCGCCCATCCGGGGGGATGAGCTCCAGGAGGCGCCTGGCCCCGATGAGCACTTCAGCCCCGGCAATGGCCTGGCGTGCGGCGGGCGTGAGATATTCCGGCGCACCGGGGCCGCAGCCCACAATCATGATTTTCTGTTCCTTTATTGCCATGGTCTCAGGTCTCCCGCTGTCCCCACGATCCGGCCCTGCATGTCCGCGAAGGCCGCCGCGGTCCGGCTGTGCCCCGTCTTCCCGGCGATGGCCCGGCATACCTCGCCGGCCAGGGCATCTCCCAGTTGTCGAGCTTCTTCCGGGGCAAGGGAGGCAAAGACGCCCTCGGCCGTGACCTGACCGGAAAAAGACCGGCCGAACAATTCCTCTGCCCGCTGGGCCACGATGATAAGCGCGCTCCCCGATCTTGCGGAGTGGGTGTCCCAGTCGCCCATGGCGAGCTTCACCAGTTTGCCCGGATGTCCTACAACAAGTATCTCCCGAAAAGCAAGGCCGGCGGCCCGGTCCAGGACAAAGCCCCATTCGTTGCCTGTTTCGATGATCTGCCCCTCCCGGAGGGAGAAGTTCCTTTCCGCGGCCCGCCGGCCGATATGGCCCGGCACAAAGACCGGCGCCCCGACCCCGCAGGCGACAGCCACGTCCAGGGCGCACTGGAGAGAGGCCCGGAGTGCGGAGATGCTGAAGGGCCGCACGATACCCGTCGTCCCCAGCACCGACAGCCCGCCCGTGATGCCCAAACGGGGGTTGTAGGTCTTCTCGGCCAACTTTTCGCCGCCCGGGATGGATACGGTGACGACCATGCCCTGCGGTGTTATCTCACCGATGGCCCCGGCAATCATCTGCCGGGGGACGGGATTGATGGCTGCCTCGCCTGGCGGGACGGAAAGACCAGGCTTCGTGACCGTGCCCACGCCCTCGCCGGCGGCAAAGAGGATTTTGCTGCCGGGAAGAGGGGAGAGCCGGACCACCACCAGGGCGCCCTGGGTGATGTCCGGGTCGTCGCCCGCGTCCTTGCGCACCGCCGCTTCCGCCCCGTCAACGATGTGGCGCGCGTAGGCGACCGGGAGCGTCACGCGCCGGCCCTCGGGCAGCAGGACCTCCGCCTCTGGCGGGCTTGTTCCCTTCGTCAGGAGCAGGGCCGCCGCCTTGGCGGCTGCCGCGGCGCAGGTGCCCGTTGTATAGCCGGTTTTACCTTCCTTCATGGACGTCTCGCTGCGTGGATCAATCGACCTCCCGTTCTTCGAAGTCCGGCAAGTTCATTTCCCTTATGTCGTCGAAGCGTTCCGATTCCCGGACCCGTTTCATCATGATATCCACGAGCGCCTCATCGAAACCCAGGTTCCGGCCCAGGACCACTTTGACGCCCGGGTAGGCGGCGGCCTTTTCCTTCATCATGCCGGGAACGTCAAGCAGCATATGGACGCCCCGGTGCAGAAAATAGGGAAGGACCAGGACCGAAGCCGCGCCTTGCTCCATGCAGCGATCGAATATCTCGGGGAATAAGGCACCCTTTCCCGACATCTGGCAGATCTCGACGATCTCATAGTCGAGCCGTGCTTTCAGCCGCAGCGCCACCTCTTCCATATCCCGGGCCGCGCCGGCGGCGCGGCTGCCATGGCCCAGTATGATAAGTGCCCGCTTGCCGTTTTTTGTATCGTTCATAAATTGCCTTCCTAGAAAATACCCGTCTATCTTTGCTCATACTGTTTTTCTCGGGGTCGGTATCGGTATCGGGATCGCTATCGAGCTGTTTGATTTTCGATGCCGATACCGATAGCGATTCCGATATCGAAAATGAATCACGGTCATGGGTTTTTCCCTTCTGCCAGGGAACACAAGGCGTGGAGCACGCTTACCGCCAGGGGACTGCCGCCCCGCCGTCCGGAAAGGGCAATCCAGGGAATGCCCGTTGCCATCGCCTCTTCCTTGCTTTCCAGGACATGGACAAAACCCACGGGCATGGCCACGACGAGGGCCGGCCTAATGCCTTCTTCCATGATCAGCCGGTTCATTTCCAGGAGGCCGACAGGTGCATTGCCAAAAAGGGCGAGCGCCCCCTCCAGAAAGGGTTTCGCCTTTTGCACCGCCAAAAGGGAACGGGGCAAATTCAGTTGCCCGGCCCGGCGGGCCACTTCCCCGTCGCTCACGTAACAGATGAGGCTCTCGGGCCGGTAGTCGGGACAAACACCTTGCAACCGGGTAAGCGAAATTCCGGACCGGATCATGTTGGAATCGGTGTAGACGGGCTTTCCCGCCTGCAGGGCGGCCAGGGCCGAGGCGATCGCCCCGGGTGAAAAACGGACCTTTTCCATGATGGAAAAGTCGCCCACCGTATGGATCATCCGGCGCACCACCTGCCACTGCTCCGGGGTAAAATTATGGGCCGGGGCCTCTTGGTCGATGATCGCAAAGGACCGGGCCTCGATCTCCGGGCCGTTCAAGGGCGCCGCCAGGAAATCGTGAATAAAGGGCCTTTTCATACCGCACCTCCTCTGCATTTCGCAATAAAATGGTCCACCGCCGCCGGCCGGGAAGGGAAGTGCAGGTGGGCGTAGCTGGCCAGGACATTGCCGCACTGGTACCCCTCGGGGATGATCGTCCCCGGGCGCTTCCGTCTCAAGGCATAGACGGGCTGCCAGCGGGGATCGCCGATCCCGTCGGAAACCATTTCGGAGTAGTGAAATTCATGCCCCCGGAGGAGATCACCCTCCCTTCCCCATAAGGAATCAGCCCTCAGGCTGGCCTCCACATATCCTAAAAACTTCTTTTCTTGCCTCATCCGTGTCCGGGCCGGAATCACCCCGGCCAGGGGATAGCATTTTCCCTCCCTTGTTTCCAGACTTTCCGAAAGGTACATGAGGCCGCCGCACTCGGCATAAACCGGGCGTCCCGAGGCGGCAAAGGCGCGCAGGGATTTGAGCATGCCCTGGTTTGCCGAAAGTTCTGCCGCGTACACCTCCGGATACCCGCCCCCGAGATATAAACCCGCGGCGCCGGCGGGCAGGGCTTCATCCCGCAGGGGCGAATAAAACAGCAGCTCACCGCCCCGAGCTCGCAACTCATCCCAGAGATCGGGGTAGTAAAAATGGAAAGCCTGGTCGTAAGCCACGGCGATAGCAAGCTTCTTCTTTTCCGCTCTTTCCCGGGCAGCCGGGGCGGGCAGCGGTTTCGTCCGCCGGGCGATCTTGAGGATGGTCTCCAGGGGCAGGCACTCTTGCCCGGCCGCGGCAAAGGCGGCCACTGTGGCCGGAGACAGCAGCTGCGCATCGGCCGTTACGAGACCAAGATGGCGGCTCGCCAGGGAGGGAAAAGCCCCCCGGACCACGGCGCCCACCAGGGGCGGGAGCGATGCGGCGGCCAGGGCCTGGGCCAGCAATTCCCCGTGACCGGCTGAGGCGCAGCGGTTAGCCACCACCGCCGCCACTTCGACGCCCGGCTCAAAGTCGGCAAATCCCTTCACCAGGGCGGCCACGCTGCGCGAGGCGCCTTGGGCGTCCACCACCAGGAGGACCGGCGCCGCCAGGAGGCGGGCGATCTCGGCGGTGCTCCCTTCGGAGGTCGCGGGATTCGCCCCGTCAAAGAGACCCATCACCCCTTCGATAACGGCGATGTCCGCATCCGCCGCCTGGCGGACGAAGAGTTCCGTCACATAAGCTTCCCCCATCATCCAGCCGTCGAGGTTATAGCAGGGCCGGCCCGAGGCGATGGCCAGGTAAGTGGGATCGAGGAAATCGGGTCCCACCTTGAAGGTCTGAACGGTGAGACCGCGCCCGGTAAGGGCTGCCGTCAGGGCGACGGCGAGCGACGTCTTGCCTGTCCCGCTGTGCGGGGCCGCGATAACTATCCGGGGAATAGTTAGTGCGTTAGAAATTATTTTCTGCGTCTTTTCAGCAGAAGATAATTTCGTTAACGCACTTATCCCGTTTATCGGGGTCACCTTCATTTGACAACCTTCAAAATTTCCCGCCGCGCCTCTCCGACAGTGAGGGGAAGCTTTCCGAAGGGCATCCCGTCCTCATGTTTCAGCCGGTAGATCAATTCGGCAATCTGGGGCAGCCGGAGCTTCACCTTCGCCATCTCTTCGGGCGCCGTAAAAACCTCTTCCGGTGGACCGCCGCGGGTGATGCGGCCCTTGTTCATGATATACAGCCGGTCCAGAAAGAGGGGCACCAGGTCCACGCTGTGGGTCGCCATGACCACGGTCACCCCCTTTTCCCGGTTGAGCCGCGTCAAAAGACCCATCATCTTGTATTCGCCCATGGGGTCGAGGCCCGCTGTCGGTTCATCGAGCAGGAGGATCTCGTGCCCCATCGCCAGGAGTCCGGCGATGCAGATCCGCTTCTTCTGGCCGAAACTCAGGTTGTGGATGGATTTTTTGGCCGCGCCTTCCATCTCTACGTCCTGCAGGGCCGCGCTCACCCGACGGCCGACCTCTTCTTCGGCAAATCCCATATTCAGGGGTCCGAAGGCGACATCCTCAAACACCGTGGGCGCGAAGAGCTGGTCGTCGGGATTCTGAAACACCAGCCCGACTTTCCGGTAAATCGCCTTGGGCGAGAGCTTCCGGATGTCCGCGCCGTCGAGCTGCACCTTCCCCTGGTAATCCTTCAGGAGGCCGTCCATGACCTTGAGCAGCGTCGTCTTTCCCGAGCCGTTGGAGCCCAGCAGACCGACGAACTCACCCCCATGAATTTGCAGGGTCAGGTCCGCCAGGGCTTTGGTCCCGTCGGGATATTTAAAAGAACCGATCTCCACGTCGAGCCGCACCGGCGTTTGCCTTAGATCTTCCATAGCATCCCCATCAGGACCACGAAAGCAAGGGAGAGAGCTACCTCGGAGAGCTTAAAAGACTTGTGTTTGAAAAGCGGCATGTTACCGTCGTATCCCCTCTGGACCATGGCCACCGTCGTATTCTGGCTGTTATCGAAGGCCTTGAGCGTGAGCGACCCCGCCAGCACGCCGAATGAACTCAACCCGCGCCTGATGCTGGAATAGCCCAAACGGTTTTTCTGGGCGCTGTAAATCACGGCGGCATCCTCGATCAGCACGAAGATATACCGGTAGGCGAACATCAGGATTTCGATGAACCCCTTCGGCACCTTGAGCCAGGAAAGACCGGCCATAAACTCCGTAAAGGGCGTGGAAAATCCCAGGAGGGCGACGATCGAAACGGCGCCCATGATCCGGCTGCCGATCAGGAGGCCTTCCCGGAGCCCGTCCCGGTGTCCCACGATGTCGATGCCCAGGAACTGTATGGAAAAGAGGGCCACCTTCCCCGTAAAAAAGAATTTCAGAAGGATCACGACCGCCACCAGGAACAGGGGCTCCGAAAAGCGGAGGATAAAAAGCCGCAGCGGAACCTGCATCTTCATACATAAAAAAAGGCACAAAAGGGCAATGACGATGGAAAAAAGAAATCCCTGGTAACTCAAGACCATCCCTAAAAGGGCCAGAGCCACGAGCAGTTTCACCCGCGCGTCGATCCGGGAAAGGAGGTGCTCTTTTTTAAAATATGCGGAGAAGAGTTCCATGGTCTGTCCTATGCTGCCGGCCTTTGTCCAGTGTCCTTGTCCTTTTGCTCCAGCAGGACCCGCCAGTAATATCCCGCCGCAAATCCGCCCACCGCCCCGGCCAGGAGAAAAACAAAAAGCAGGAGGTCGCCATGGTTGGTATTGATAAAGGGTTCCCGCGCCGGACGGCCCTGCTCCTGGGCGAATTTTTCCACGACCGCTTCATCGACCCCGGACCATTTCTCCGCGGCCTGCGCCGCCGGTAAGCAGAACAGGGATAACAAAACGCAGGCCAGGACAATCCCCATGGTGTATCCTTTCTTTTGACTTCTCATAGCGTTTCTTCCGCCGGCTTCAGCACGCCCATCTTGACCAAAAGATCGGGCCGCTTGCGATAGAGCAGTACCACCATGCCCGCCGTCATCGCCCCTTCGAGGATGCCGAGGGGTAACTGGGTCGGGATAAAGGCAATCATGATCTTCGTGAAAAGGGATAGAAAGGGAGCATCGCCCTTGATGCCCAGGGCCAGTTCCGCCGAGGTGGCCATGTAGGTGGCCCAGTCGGCCAGGAGGCCCGCCATGAAGCCGGCGGCCGCCATATTTACGCGCAGCGCGCGCAACGCCCGAAAGGTGCCATAGCCGGCGAAGGATCCCACCACTCCCATGGAAACAATGTCCGCTCCCCAGGTGCTCAAACCGCCGTGGGCCAGGAAAAGCGCCTGGATCAACAGCGCGGCTGCGGTGATCAGAACGCTGATGGCCGGTCCGAGGAGGATACCCGAGATGCCCGTCCCGCAGGGGTGGGAGCAGGTGCCCGCCGTCGGCACCGGCACAGGCATACAGGAAATGATGAAGACCACCGCCGCCATGAGCCCCACGAGGGGCTTGAAGGAAAGATCGGTGCTCGCCTGTTTTTTAAACCGGTGCAACCCATAGGCGGCAAAGGGCATGGCCACGACATACCACCAGAGTGCCCAATTCCAGGGCAGGATGCCTTCCGAGATATGCATGGCCTGGGCCTCGTCGGCCATGAACAGGCCTCCCCACAAGAGAGAAAGAAAGAGGAGATTCTTAATTTTCATTCAATATTCCACTCCCTTTTGGGCCGGGAGCCCCGCGGTAAGGCCGTGTTTGAGGCATTGCATCTCTGTTGCCGTATCGGCCAGTTCAATCATGCCGGGTGTGGCCCCCCGTCCCGTCAACACCAGACACCGGCCGGCAGGGGTGTTTTGCATCAGGTCGGTCACCGCCTTTTCTCCAAGCAGGCCGCTGGAGACAGCGGTGCATATTTCATCGAGCACGACCAGGTCGTAGTTGCCCGAGGCGATTGCCTCCGCAGCTAGAATCAGTCCCTGTTCCGCTGCCTCCCGGTGCCGGGCAAAGGCCCGGCTCGTGGCCGGCGGGATGAACCCGCAGCCCCGCTGGATGAGCTCCACGCCGGGCAGATTCTCGACGGCCTTCAGCTCGCCCGTGGTAGCGTCATTTTTTATGAACTGGATGATCCGGACGGAGAGATTGTGGCCGCTTGCCCGGAGCGCCATGCCCAGGGCTGCCGTTGTTTTGCCTTTGCCGTTTCCCGTAAAAATCAGTATCCGTCTGTTTTCCATTTTTAGCCTCATTTCGTCATCCATGCCGTGACGCCGACCCTTGCCGCCAGCAAAATTCCGGCGGCAAGCACCGTCGTCGCGAGCATCAGGACGCAGGCCCGGCCGATGTCCCGCGCTTCTGGCAGGGCGGCGGGCGCTCCCAAAAGCGGCATGTCCTGCAGGATGCCGCCGCGCCGCACCGGTCCGCCCAGTTGAATCCCCAGGGCGCCCGCCATGGCCGCCTCGGCAAGGCCCGCATTGGGGCTCGCATGCCGGCGTCCGTCCCGGCGGCAGATGCGCAGGGCCCGCGCGGAACCCCCCACGGGCAGGGCCGCGAGCATTAAGAGGGGCGCTGTCAAGCGCGCCGGAAGATAATTGGCTATATCATCAATCTTCGCCGAGGCCCAGCCGAATTCCCGGTACCGTTCGTTGCGGTAGCCGAAGGTGGAGTCGAGCGTACTGATGGCTTTGTAAAACATCGCCCCGGCGGGTCCGGCCAGGACCGCGAAAAAGAGGGGCGCCACGACGCCGTCGGCCGTGTTTTCCGCTACGCTCTCCACGGCAGCCCGGGCAACCTCTGTCTCATCCATTTCCGCCGTGTCGCGGCCCACCATCCGGGCGACCAGTTTCCTGGCCGCCGGCAGGTCCCCCCGGCTAAGTGCCCGGCGCACGTCCAGGGCATGATCGGCCAGGTCGCGGGCCGCCAAGGACCAGTACAGGATCAGGACCGACAGCGCCTCGCCCGCCCAGGGGTGCAGCAGCCCGGCGGTCCGGATGACCACCCAGGTGACTGCCGCGGTGACCGTGATCACCAGGAGCGCTGCCGTCAAACCCGCCAGGCGGGGACTGCCTATCGCACGGCGCAGGGGGGCTTCCAGGGCCACGGCGAAATTGCCGATCAGCCGCACCGGGTGGGGCATCCACCGCGGATCGCCCAGGGCCAGGTCCAAGAGCAGGGCGATCAATATCTGATATTCCAGCCTCATTTCAGACCCATGACCCGATAGATGCGGTCCAGGTCTAGGCAGGCCCGGACAGACTCCGCCAGGCGGTCGAAGGCCGGCTCCAGGTTATAGGAGGTCCCCCGGCCCAGGGGGGGAAGGCCTTTTTTGACCCGCAAGCGATCGATAAACCAGCGGCGAAAGGCGTCGCTATCGAAGACGCCGTGGAGGTAGGTCCCCCACACCCGGCCGTCGGCCGTGCCGGTGCCGATGGCCTCACCATCCGGCTTCGTCATGACCGGTAAAGCGTCCATTCCTTCCGTGCGTCCATGGTGGATCTCGTATCCCCGGACCTCGAGGCCCGAGGCGAGATGCCGGGCCGTTGTCTGCGCCAGCAGCTTCTCCGGGGCCAGGACGGTGGTGAGGGGGAGCATTCCCAGGCCTGGCATGGTCATGCCGGCTGACTCGATCCCATGGGGATCGGCGATCTCCCGGCCCAGCATCTGTAAGCCGCCGCAGAGGCCGATGATCTCCGTCTTGCCGGCCTTTTGCAGGGCCAGGAGCTTTTCGGCGAGGCCGCTTTCCCGGAGAAAGGCGAGGTCGGCCACCACATTCTTGCTCCCCGGAAGGATGACCGCCTCGGGCGCCCCGAGTTCACCCGGGGTGCGGACCAGCCGCAGCCGCACGTCCGGTTCGCTCCGCAGGGGATCGAGATCGGTGAAGTTGGAGATATGAGCAAAATCGAGGACCGCGATCTCCACCTGTTCTTCAGCGCTATTTGCCTTGCCGAAGGGGCCTTCCCGGAAACCTACCGAGTCTTCCTCGGGCAGGCCGAGATCGGCAAGCTCGGGTATGACGCCCAAAACGGGCCGGCCCGTTTGCCCCAGGATGTAGGCATGGGCGTCGGCAAGGAGTGCGGCTGTGCCGCGGAAACGATTGACGATGAAGCCGGCGATGCGGGCCCGGTCAGCCTCGGGCAGCACGGCGAGCGTGCCGATGAAGGAGGCGTAGACGCCGCCGCGGTCGATATTTCCCACCAGCAGCACGGGTGCCTGGGCATGGCGGGCCGTCTTCATGTTGGCGATGTCGTGGTGCAGCAGATTTACCTCGGCGGGGCTGCCGGCGCCTTCGAGGACCAGCACGTCGTATTCCCGTGCCAGGGAGTCGTAGGCGCTCCGGGCGGTCTCCAGGAATTCTTCATGCCGCCGGGTGTACTGGGTAAAGTCCATGTTGCCCACGGGTTGGCCCAGGACGATCACCTGGGAGCCCATGTCGGTGGAGGGTTTCAGCAGCAGGGGATTCATCCGGACGTCCGGTTCGATCCGGCAGGCCTGGGCCTGGACAGCCTGGGCCCGGCCGATTTCCCCGCCCGTATGCGTGACGAAGGAGTTGAGCGACATATTCTGGGCCTTGAAAGGGGCCACGCGATAACCGTCCTGCAGGAGGATGCGGCACAGGGCCGCAGTCAGGATGCTCTTGCCCGCGTTGGAACAAGTCCCCTGGAACATGATCGCCGGCTTGGGCCGGGGCTGCCTGGGTAGAACGCCTTGGCTGCTTGCCGCTTCCCCCTGGGTTGTCCTTAAGGGGTGGAGAACGCCTGCCAGGGCCGCGCAGAGGCGGAGATTTTCTTCCTCCCTCCGGACGGCGATGCGGAAGAACCTGCGGTTCAGGCCGTCGATGTTGTCGCAGCACCGGATGGCGATGCCGGCGGCCAGCAACTGCCCGGCGAGGGCCGGGGCATCCAGATCCTCCCGGTCCACCCGGAGGAGGAGAAAGTTGGCCTTTCCCGGATAGATCCTGAGGCCGGGGAGCTTCTGCAGCTCCTCCGTTAATTGTTCCCGGAGAGCAGGCACGACCTGGCGGGTGCGTGCGCCGTACTCCCTGTCCCGCAGGGCCTGCTCGCCTACGGCCTGGGCCAAGGTATTCACGGACCAGGTGGGGATCAAGTCCCGCAGCCGCTGGGCGATTGTCCTGTCAGCCACGGCAAAGCCCAGCCGCAAGCCCGGAATGGCGTAGAACTTCGTGAGGGAGCACAGCACGGTCACATTGGACTGCCGCCGGTCGAGGAGGCGATCCGGTTCGTCCAGGAAGTCGGCGAAGGCCTCGTCGATGACAAAATGGGCTTCGGGATGCCGGCCCGCGAGTGCCCGCAACGCCTCGCCGTCGCAGAAGTAGCCCGTGGGGTTGGCGGGTTGTCCGATAAAGACCGCATCACCCGCTCTCAGCCGGGACTCCAACTCCTTAAGGTCGAGGACGAAATCATCCCTTTCCCGGAGGGACAGTTTCTCCACGGGAAGGCCGGCGATCTCCGCCGCAACGGCATAATCGCTGTAGGCCGGGACGGGGATGAGGGCGCGCCTGGCCCCGAGCGCCCGGGGCAGGAGGTAGAGGAGCTCGCTCGAGCCGTTGCCCACCACGATTTCTTCCTCCCTAAGGCCGTAGGTTTCCGCCACCGCCTTGACCAGGCCGGTGCAGTGGGGATCGGGATAGTGGACCAGGGAGCCGATGAGCGAATGGATAAGCGACGGCAGCCAGGCGGGCGGTCCCAGGGGGTTGATATTGGCGGAGAAATCCAGGATATCTTCCACGGTCTTTCCCGTTTCTTGCGCCAGGCTCCTGACATTGCCGCCGTGCCGCCCGTTCATAGGGCGCCTCCCGCCGTGCTCCAAGCCGTGACCGCCAGCGCAGGTGCGACGGCGGCTATTTCGTAGACGGCGCCCAGGGTATCCCCCGTGTACCCGCCGATCTTGCTCCTCGTATAGGCGGCAAAGACAAGGCCGGTGAGGAGAGCGCCGAGGCCCGCGCAAAGGCCGGGCATCCGGCCCGTAAACCACCCGATGCCGAGGGGCAGGGCCGCTGCCTCCAGGACCTGCCAGATGGGGCGCTGGCTCGCGAAGATGCTGCCGAGTCCACCTTCGGGCCGCGCGTAAGGCAGAATGAGGACATTCAGCATGAGGGCTGCGTAGGCCGCCAGGGGCGTCAAAAGGAGGGTCCACCATCGGGCCGGGGCCGGCACGGCCGCAAAGGCGGCGATCTTCAGGATGAGCACACAGACGATGGCCATCACGCCCATGGGACCCGTGCGGCTGTCCTTCATGATCGCCAGGATCTGTTCCCGGGGGCGGGAGCTGAAAAAACCATCCGCCGTGTCCGCCAGTCCGTCGCAGTGCAAACCTCCCGAGAGGAGAAGGAGGGCGATGACGAGCATTACCGAGGTCAAGAGGGCCGGAAAGAGGTGGCGCAGTCCGGCATCGAGGAGTGCAAGCAGGGCGCCGATGATCAGGCCGACCAGGGGATAGTAGGGCAGGGACTTCTCCAGATCCTTAAGGTTCGCCTGCCGGCCGGCCGGCACGGGGATTAGGGTCAGAAACTGCACTGCCGCAAGAAATGACCTCATGAACTGGCTCCGGAAACCATGGCTTCCTCGAAGGTGGCCACCTCCGTGAGGATGCGCACGGCGGCCTCCAGGAAATTCATGGCCAGGGCCGCGCCTGTACCTTCGCCGAGGCGCAGGTCGAGGTCGATCAGGGGTTTTTTCCCGAGTTTCTGCAGGGCTGCGATATGGCCTTGCTCCATGCTGCGGTGGGCCGAGATCATGTAATCGGCGGCGAGCGGGCAGATAGCCTGGGCGATCAGGGCGCCGGCCGTGGAGATGAAACCGTCCACCACCACGGGTTTTTTCAGGGCCGCGGCCCCGAGGATCAGGCCGGCGATGCCGCCGATTTCAAAGCCGCCCACCTTGGCGAGCACATCCAACCCATCGCTGCGGTCCGGTTTGTGGAGCGTGAGCACCCGCTCGATGACCGCGACCTTGTGCCGGAGCTGATCGGCATCGATACCTGTGCCCGCCCCGCTCACCGACGCCGCCGGCAAGCCCGTCAGGACCGCCACAATGGCGCTGCTGGGCGTGGTGTTGGCGATGCCCATATCGCCCGTGCCGAAGACGTCGGTCGTAGCGCTCATCTTCTGGGCCACGGCAATGCCCGCTTCGAGGGCGCGGATGGCCTGTTCCCGCGTCATGGCCGCCTCTTGCGCCATGTTGGCTGTCCCAGGCGCGATGCGATGGGAGAGGATCTTCCCCTGGGCGGCCAGTTCGCTTAAGTCGGTGGCCACCCCCATATCCACCACCACGATTTCCGCCCCGGCCTGGCGGGCCAGGGCGTTGATCCCAGCCCCGCCGTTTACGAAGTTGTAGACCATCTGGCCTGTCACTTCCTGGGGAAACTTGCTCACGCCTTCCGCCGCCACGCCGTGGTCCCCGGCCATGGTGACGATCAGCTTCCTGGCTACGGGGGGGCGCAGGGACCCAGTGATGCCGGCCAGATCCACGGCCAGATCCATGAGGCGCCCCAGTGCCCAGTGGGGCATGGTCAGCTGTTCCAGTCGTTCCCGCGCCTTGGCCCGGGTTTCCTGATCCTGGGGCGCGATGGCGGCAATTGTTTCTTCAAGTCTGTTCATGATTCATCCTTTCAGCGTTAAGGGGATTCCGCAGGCCACGAGGACCACCTGCTCGGCGGCGCCGGCCATCACCTGGTTGCATGTCCCCAGGCAGTCACGGTAGAGCCGCGCCAGGGGATTGTCGGGTACGATGCCCATCCCCACCTCGTCGGTGACGAAAATGACAACTCCCGGAACGAGATGGCAGGCCGCGAGAACTTCACGGCAGGCTGCGGTGATGCTATGGGCCGTGACAGCCTCGTCTTTCCCCTGGGCCTCGTAGAGGAGGTTGTTGATCCAGATCGTCAGGCAATCGATGAGGAGGACATTGCCGCCCCGGGCGCGGCGGATGGCGCCGGCCAGGTCGAGCGGTGCTTCGATGGTTTGCCAGTCCGCCTGCTTTCTCGCTTCCTGGTGCCTTCTGACCCTTTCCTCCATTTCCTGATCGCAGACCTGGCAGGGGGCGATGAAGAAACGGGGGCCCGGGATCTCTTCCGCCCGTTCCTGGGCATAGCGGCTCTTGCCGCTCCGGCTGCCGCCTGTAACAAGGATTATTTTATCCATGGCAATCATCCCCCAGATGACATAGGTCGTTGAATCCCGTCAGCACGCCCCTGCCGTTGGCATGCAGCGCGAGGGTGGTGATCGAAGCGGGTTTAACATCAAAGAACAGATAGTGGCGGTTATCCAGCCCCAGATAATAACAGATCAGCGCCTGGATGACACCGGCGTGGGTAAAGACGGCCACTGTCTCGGCCGGGTCGGCGGCGATCCTCCCGCCTGCCGCGGCGATCCGTTTCACAAAGGCCGCGATCCCTTCGCCTCCGGGAAAGGTAAAGTCTGGTTGATAGGCCGCCCAGGCGTCCACGACATGGGGATCAGAGGCAGAGATTTCCGCAAAGGTCTTCCCTTCCCAGACGCCAAAGGCAATTTCCCGCAGGTCGGGATCGCTTTCCGGGGTGAGCGTGCACCAGGCAAGGGCCGTCCGGGCGGTCTCCATCGTGCGCCGGGCCGGGCTGGCCAGGTACTTGACGGCGGCCTCCCGCTTGAGAGGGACAGCCAGTCGCGCAGCCTGAAGCCGGCCTTCCGGCGCGAGAGGTACATCCGTACTGCCGATAAAGCGCCCCCGGTATGCCGAACCCGTGTCGCCGTGCCTGATCAAGATCACCTTCCCTGCCATAATACCTTCCTTTTTTTCTCCCCTTTTTCCTCCCCCTTTGGAAAACTGGGACTGGAGTTTGGACATTTTCTGTATCACCCATATGCATGAGGCAAAACATTTCCCCCTTTGGAAAAGGGGGGCCACATCCTCTCCCCCTTTGCAAAAGGGGGATTAAGGGGGATTAAACAAAAAATCCCCCGGCCTTTTCAGGCTGGGGGATGCCGTATTCCATCCTCAATATGCAGTTGTCGCCCATTCCGCGGGGGCCTACGAACTATCGCATGTACGGGCAGGTCTTCTGGCTTCCGGATCGCTCTACTTACTGCGTCTTCCCGTCTCTACGGACAGTGACAGCTTGCAGCTTTCGTCCCCGGTTACAGCGGCGGGACCGCGACGGCCTCACACCGTCTTCCCTTAAAACCCCGTAGGGTTCACCCGTGGAGATTTCGTAACAAGCCGCCCTGTTTTTGTCAAGGAGAAATTCTCGACGCAACCGCAACCTGCCATTGCGAGGAGGCCCCCAGCCCGTTATGGCGAGGAAAACATCCCCGGTCATTGCGAGCAGCCGACCCCATGCTTTGCATCGAAGTTATTGATGTAAGAAACCCATGCCGTCATTGCGAGGCATCCCTCGGACGCCGTGGCAATCTCCCTCTCGTAACCGATGGATAGCATAAGATTGCTTACTTGTTCGTCAAAACAAAATAATTGACAACCCATAGTTAACATGCTTTATTGACAGCGCTTTTCGTAGTTCCAGACCTACCGGAAACCTTAAAGGGGTGTAGTAATGATCGCATCGAGAGCGCCACTGCCAAAATACATCAGAGACAAGATCCATTCGGCGGCAATAATAGTCCCTCTGTCTCTTGCTCCGCCAGCTCCGCAATAGGCCAAGCACCTCAATCAACTGCGGGAGGCCTTGCGTTCCCGCCATTACAGCCGCCGTACCGAGGCCACCAATTGCCACTGGTGAAAGGCAAGACGATCCATGACAAAGACCTTGCCGCGGGCAGGGGTCGAGTCAAAATGCATGATGCGGTGGATCGCAAATATCCGAATGCGCCGCGAGAATGGCGGTGGCAGCGAATTTTTCCCCAAGAGAAGCAATGGAAGAATCCCCAGACGGTGGAGCAAGGGCGACATCATATGGACGAGTCGCTGGTTCAAAAGACACCAAAAGGATGCAGTAACCAGGGCCGGACTGATAAAAAGGGCCTCCTGCCATACGTTTAGGCATTCCTTTGCAACGCACTTGCTGGAAGGAGGTTACGACATCCGGACGATCCAAGAGCTGCTTGGCCACAATGATGTAAACACAACCATGATTTATACCCATGTACTGAATCGTGGGCCGTCAGGGGTGCGCAGTCCCGTTGACGCTCTATGATTATATTAAGGCGTATTACGCCGATCCGTATAAGACAACGACCTAAAGACCGCGTTGGTAGATTATAGTCTTTATATTTAATGTGTTTACATGGATAGCGACTGGTTTTCCGCCGGTGTATTAGACCGACCGGCGGGTCGGCGTTTCAGATATTATAAAGGATACAGATAAACATTGGTTCGATGAAAGGAAAAAAATGACGGATATCCCAGCACTGCCAAGCAGGTTAAATAAAATAACAAAAACAAAAGGGATCGACGGGAGCCCTCTTGAATACACAGTAGTGGAAGAAGATGTTTTTCATGCATTGTCGAATACTGGGAAAGCTTTTTGTCTGCATAAGATTAAGCATTCAGGCGGGAAAGAAGAATTTAGGATCGGGTATTATATGATCGCACACAAGCCTAGGATGAAGGGGAAGTGGGCTTGGGGCCAATATGCACCAATTATGACTGCGGAAGAAATGAAAATGATTTTTGATCGTGTTAAGGCAAAGGGCTGGATTAAATAATGCACCGAACAATCGGGTTGAGGCTCCTTATTTTTGTCGGGCGGCAAGTGGGCCTCACCCGTGACGTTCAGTGAAAGGAGAATAAACATGGACTTCACGAAATTCGAGGCTTTTTCCATCCGGAATCATCCTGAGTTGAACGAGAGATGGGTCCAGGAACGTATCGCAGAAGATCCATCAATTCTCGGGCTGGGCGACATCGTCCTCAAGGATCGTGAGCGGATTCAGCCGCGAGCCGGTCGCCTTGATTTGTTGCTTCAGGACGCCGATTCCAGTCGGCGATACGAGGTAGAAATCCAGTTGGGGGCAACTGACGAAAGCCATATCATTCGGACGATCGAATATTGGGATATCGAGCGTAAGAGGTACCCTCAATATGAACACACTGCTGTCATCGTAGCGGAGGACATCACCAGCCGTTTCCTTAATGTGATCAACTTATTCAACGGAATGATTCCTCTCGTTGCGATCCAGATGAAGGCGCTTCGTGTAGGAAATCAAATTGGCCTGGTCTTCACAACTGTCGTTGATCAACTCACCCTTGGTTTTGTGGACGAAGACGAGGAGGTCCAAGAACCCACCGACCGGTCATATTGGGAATCTCGCGGCTCCAAAAAAACAGTTGCCATGGCCGACCAACTCCTTGAGATTGTCAAGACGCATGACAATAGGCTGGAGTTGAAATACAACAAGTTTTACATCGGACTTGCAAAGAATGGAATTCCGCACAATTTTGTCGTCTTTCGACCCAAGAAAGGGTTCATCCGGTTCGAGCCGCGACTCAAGAACATGACCGAAACGCAAGAGCATCTTGAATTGTCTGGCCTTGATGTAATGGATTACGATAGCCGTTGGGGAAGATACCGCATCAGATTACAACCTGGAGACGTCGAGAAAAATAAGCAAATACTCGCCGAAGTCATTGATGCGGCCTACACGGCGAGCGGACAGGATTGACCGAACCAGTCAATCAACCCGACCGGGGAATTCCGGTGTGTGGTTTTTTGCCGGAGGTCAGGCCCCGGCGGGTTATCTTTACGTTATGAGCTATTAGAAACGGGAGGTCTCCATGACGACAGGAGAGTGGATATCATTGGCTTCTAGCTGCGGCGCACTAGGCGCGGCCTTGGTCTCCCTGTTTACATTGTTCGAGTTATTTCGGCAACGAAAGTCTACATACAAGCCCGATCTGTGCGTATTGAAGAAGGGATTCTATATAAGGCGGCTGCCATTTGCCGCCGACTTGCCTGTGGCTCTGGATTGGGTACATCGCAATTTAGAGCATTGCGATATGACCACCGAACCAAGTGTGCACACCGGATATGCAGCCGGGGTACCAATTGTAAATGTTGGATTTGGTGCTGCAAAGAGCGTCAAGGCCAAATGGAACTTCGATGCTTCCGAGGTGCTCGCGGAAGTAAATAGGTTGGCCCAAGAAACATTTCAGTCATACTACTTGGCTGAAGACGACAATTATCTATCTATTAAGTCAGGCGGGAAAAGCGTCTATAATGCGAACAATGAAATGAACACCTGGGAATTCGAGTACCTATTGCCCGTAAGCACAGAAGCAGGCGGGAGAGAGATATTGTTTCCCCCATCGTATGTCCTGTTGGTGTCAGCTTACCTGTCTCTCTGCGCCAAGGCGAAATGCTCTATATCTGTCATGAAAGTCCCAAGCATAGAGCTGGACCTATCTTACAACGACATTGGGAAAGGGCAGCATAATTCCACTCATAAGCTTCGATGCAACATATCCGCCGTGATGTTGCCCTCAGAAACGGATACGACAAAGCCACCAGAGTTTTGGGTTGAGTACTACGAAGGCTCATAACAACTGCATCCAGCCGACGCCGGGCGCCTTCGGTGGATTTCTTGCTTACTTTACGGCGGCGTCGGCTGATGCATGCGTTGGCCGAAAAAATCGATTTGACATAATCTACAATGTGGATTTATATAGCTATAAAAGACCACATTATAGAGGTACGATATGAGAACCATCCAGATGACACTTGATGATGATCTTGTCACAGCGGTGGATCGCGTTTCAAAGGAGCTCCAAACAAGTCGTTCTGCTTTTGCAAGAAAGGCGCTTCGTGAAGCCCTTGCGCGCTACAGCCTTGAGCAACTAGAACGCAAGCATCGCCGGGGGTACGAACGATGCCCAGTTACCGCCAATGAGTTCTCAGTTTGGGAAACTGAGCAGGCGTGGGGTGATGAATGAAGCACGGTGAAATACGTTGGTACAAGTTCATACCGCCAGATAAAAAGCGACCAGTTCTAATCCTGACCCGAGATTCTGTGTTGGAATACCTTGGAAAAGTAACAATCGCTCCCATCACAACTACAATCCGTAGTATACCCTCTGAGGTATTTCTTGCAAAAGCTGACGGCATGCCCCAGGATTGCGCTGTTAATTGCGATCACTGGCAGGCTGTTTCAAAGGGGAAGATTGGGGCATTGATCACATTTCTGCCTCTCCCAAAAATGGTTGAAGTTGGGCGTGCAATCCGTTTTGCCCTCGATATTTAAGATAGATGTGGCCAACCATTGCATCCAGCCGACGCCGGGCACCTGCGGGTGGATTTCCTGAACGGACTGTGGCGGCTCGGCTGATGCACGCCGGTTGGCTCGACATTATATGCATTAAATGCTTTATTTATGCATAAAGAAAGAAGGAGGCCAATCATGAGAACAACACTTGAATTACCTGAAGATTTAATTAATGAAGCTATGAAAGCCACTAACATTAATACAAAAACCAAAGTCATTATCACCGCCTTAGAAGACTTAGTAAGAAAATCAAAGATATCCGGATTGAAAGAATTTAAAGGCAAGGTCGATTTGGGGATTGACATGAACGCCATTAGAGGACGTCAATGTCGGTATTAGTCGATACATCCATAGGATAGAGTATTTCAGAAGTGGGAATAGTTCTGAAAAGCTTGATTTCTTAATTGATGAAAACCTAATTGTTATTGATCTTATTCTTGCCGAATTAGTTCCATCTTTAAAGGTTCACAATCAACAAAAGCTTATTAATTTATTAAATAATATAAGTAAGTTAGATTTACTAATTCATTGGACCAAATTATTGAATTCCAATTCGAATGTTTGAAAAATGGTTTAAATCGAATCAGCATTCCTGATCTAATAATCGCCCAAAACGCGAAGCAAAATCAATGTGAGATTTATTCACTTGATAACCATTTTAAACTCATGAAAGACATCCTTGAACTCCGGCTGTGAGATTAAAAATGACCTAAACCGAACAACTCGGACTGGCAATTCTACAGTCAAAGGTGCGTAGGAATGACCGCATCGAGAGCACCACTGCCAAAAAGGACCAGCGACTGGACCCACACGGCGTCAACGATAGTCCCTCTGCCGTTTGCTCCGCCAACTCCGCAAAAGCCCAAGCTTCTCGATGAACTGCCGGAGACCGTACGCATCCGTCATTATAGCCTCCAGACCGAGACAACATATCGCCATTGTGAAAGCGGCTTATCTTTTTTCATGAGCTTTTGCAACTTTGCAAGCCTGACCCCTTTGTTGTCCCAAGAGAAAAAAATAGGGCGCTGATGCTATTACAGCAGTTTGCGCAAATAACTGACCATCTCCGGGGCCGCCCAATCCACGGGACCGATCACCACCTTGGCAATGATGCCTTCTTTATCAATAATGAAGCTCTCCGGCACACCGGTTATTCCGTACAGCCTTTGCACCAGATCCTCATCGGCCAGCAGGGCGGGAAACGTCAGGCGGTGATTGCGCATAAAGGGGAGCACAGCGTTGGCCCCCTGTTGGTCGATACTGGCTGCCAGGAGTGTAAAACTTGTTCCCCCGAGTTCGCGGTGCAGTTTCTCCAGAGAGGGCATTTCTTCCACGCAGGAGGGGCACCAGGTGGCCCAGATGTTGAGAAGCACCACTTTTCCCCGGTAATCGGCCAGCGTAACAATCTTCCCGTCAAGTCCGGGAAAGGAAAAATTTGGCGCTGCCTGTCCCGGGTTTGGCCGGGCGGGTCGGGATGGAGTAATGGAAGAATCCTTGTCTTGCAACAACAGGACGATAATTATGACAGCAATAATCAGGAAAAGGAAACCGACGGCTTTTGCATTAAAGCGCCGGGCTTGGGGGAGATTGTTTTTTTCCATGGGTATTTCTTCCTGCGCAAAGAGAGTTTATTTTCTTTTTATGATATATTTGCATCGAAAAATCCATGAAATAAATTTAGAGGATAATCGGGACAGCCACTCATTTACGGTAACTAATCAGTGGCTGTCCCAATTATCCTAACCCCGATAAACGGGATAAGTAAGTTTACGAACTTATTTTTTGCCAGAAAAGCTCAAAAAAAAATTTCTTACTTACTAAACGTCCGAGAACTTATACCCAATATCTGAGCTGCCTCTTCCTGACTCAATCTACCTTTCGTCCATTTTCCATATGCCTCTTCAAATCGCATCTTCCTGGTCTCCTGTAGCCATTCTGTCCGCCTCATCAGTCACCTCCAGGCGACATCTTAAACCGGACAGGTTATGTGCTACAATACCGGACAGTTTACGTGCTCCTAACATTATCTGATAAATTCCTTGCCATAAGCATATTAAATGTGCATTATAATGCATATAAATTAATGCTATAAAGAGGCATGCTTTTATGAGGACAACATTAAATATCGAAGATAAGTTAATCAAGAGCGCATCAGAATTGACAGGCATCAAAGAAAAGACAACCTTGGTTAAGCTTGGACTGGAGGCATTGATAGCGAGAGAAAGCAGCAAAAGGCTGGCCAGGCTTGGAGGAACCGAAAAGCAATTAAAAGCAATACCGCGCAGGAGAATGGAAGGACAATAAAAATGGTTCTTGTAGATACTTCTGTCTGGGTATCCCATCTTAGGGAGGGGAATGCTGACCTTGAAAGGCTGTTGATAAATGGGGAGGTGATGTGCCATCCTTTTATTATTGGGGAGCTCGCATGCGTCAATATCAAAAATAGGCATGAAATCCTTTCACTTTTACGATTACTGCCCATGGCATTTCAGGCGGACCATGAAGAAGTTTTACGGTTTGTGGAGAACAACGCCCTGATGGGCAAAGGGTTGGGATACATAGATGTCCATCTTTCCGCTTCAGCTGTGTTGACTGGCGTCCCGCTGTGGACTTACGATAAAAAGCTCAACGTCGCAAATAGAAAACTGGAAATAAATTATTGATCTTCACTAGCGGGATAACGAGGAATCCAGCCGACTTGTTTCACTCGGCAGCTGATTCTTTTTTGTTGGCGGCACGCCTGCGGTGCGCTCCGTGCTGCCGAGAGAGGTGATAATGAAAAAGTGTCCCTTCTGTGCTGAAGATATTCAAGACGACGCGATAAAGTGTAAACACTGCGGTGAGTTTCTGGATGCCTCCACCCGCGCCCGCTTTGCTGAAGAAAAGCTGCCCTGGTATTTCCGAAAATCCTTCATTATAATCGCCGTCTGCTTTGTGGGGCCTCTGGCGCTGCCCCTGATTTGGTGGCGTCCGCAAACGACGCGGGCCTGGAAGATCGGGCTCACCATAGGAATCCTTGTTCTCAGTTGGATCTTGTTCCAAGCCACGATGGAATCCATGCGGACAATCAAGGAGTATTACAAGCTAATTGAAGGACTATGAAATTAGGTGCCAGTAGCAGCCCTGGCTGCCCCTGACTTCACCCTTGGCTGGAAGGAATAGGCTATGAGAAATATCTGGCTTGCCTTTAGCCTGACCGTGTTTGCCGGAATGGCTACGGGGATTGGTAGTGTCATCGCCTTCGCAGCCAGAAGAACCAACTATCGGTTCCTCTCGGTGGCAACGGGGTTCTCGGCCGGCGTAATGCTCTACGTGTCCTTCGTAGAGATATTCTTCAAAGGTGTCGCCTCGCTCACCGAACGATATGGGGATTACTGGGGTCACTGGATCAATGCAGCATCCTTTTTCGGCGGCATGTTGCTAATCGGCGTGATCGACAGCCTGATTCCCGCCGCTGAGAACCCACATGAGATCCATTCGGAAGCCGAGACCACGCCACTGCACAACCCGACCGTGCCACTCCCGGACTTCACGTTCGCAGGAGGCAAACTGCCAAAGACACAAGGACTCCACGATCACAGTACCCAACATCACAAGCTGATGCGGATGGGGCTATTCACTGCTTTGGCCATCGGCATTCACAATTTTCCCGAGGGCTTGACCACGTTTCTTGCCGCTCTGCATGACCCGAGCCTGGGTGTGGCCATTGCGGTGGCAGTTGCCCTGCACAACATTCCCGAGGGCATTAGCGTATCCGTGCCGATCTTTTACGCCACGGGAAACCGGAAGCGAGCCTTTTGGTACTCCATGTTCAGCGGATTAGCCGAGCCGGTTGGCGCAGGCATCGCGTACCTGGCGCTCATATTCTTCGGTGGAAGTGATGACGGCGCGGTTCCGCCGCAATTGGTGGGAATACTCTTTGGGGGCGTGGCAGGCATCATGGTTTACATCAGTCTCGATGAGTTGTTGCCAACAAGCAGGGCTTACGGAAAAGGACACGACAGCATCTTTGGTCTTGCGGCAGGGATGCTGGTGATGGCTTTTAGCCTCTTGCTGATGAAATAGTGGCAATAAGCAGGACAACAAGGCTGCCGCTCCGGCCCACCATTTTCCGCTCGCTTTCCATGGAGCGGGATATCACGTCGTTAACTGACGAGATATCGTGATAAGTTGTGTCAGGGAATAGCGGTCTTGTTGTAAAAAACAGAAAAGAGTGCTATTTTTTTGATACGCTAAAACGATAAGGGGCGGCTGATTACAGCGCCGGGCAGTACAACATAATCCACAAAGGAAAGGAGAAAAGTATGAATAAGTATGGCGCAGAATTTATTGGTACCTTTTGGCTGGTTCTTGGTGGATGCGGCAGTGCAGTGTTGGCAGCTGCCTTTCCCAACGTGGGCATTGGTCTGCTTGGTGTTTCACTGGCCTTTGGCTTAACCGTACTGACGATGGCCTTTGCTATTGGGCACATATCCGGCTGTCACCTGAATCCGGCAGTTTCGATTGGCCTGTGGGCTGGTGGTCGTTTCCCGGCAAAGGACCTGGCGCCCTACATCGTTGCCCAGGTATTGGGCGCGATTGTCGCCGGCGGCGTCTTGTTTCTCATTGCCAGCGGTAAGGCCGGCTTTGATTTATCCGCAGGTTTTGCTTCCAACGGCTACGGAAGCCATTCACCTGGTTGGTATAGTTTGCCGGCGGCCCTGATAACGGAAATCGTCATGACAATGATGTTCCTCCTGGTCATTCTTGGCGCCACTGACAAGCGGGCGCCTCAAGGCTTTGCACCAATTGCCATTGGGTTGTGCCTTACTCTCATTCACCTGATCAGCATTCCCGTTACAAACACTTCCGTGAATCCCGCCCGCAGTACGGGGGTAGCAGTGTTTGTGGGTGATTGGGCGTTGGCGCAGCTTTGGCTTTTCTGGGCGGCCCCTATCATTGGCGCTGTACTGGGAGCGGCAATCTATCGCTTCATCGGAAGTGAAGAAACGTAGCCCGCAGTTGCCCAAAACCAAATAAAGGGGCACTCCCCAGATTACGGTGCTTCATCCTATTGAAAATCCGGGAAATGCCCCAGATTCCCTCCAATTAAAGTGCCTTAAAAAGGAGGAACTTATGGGAAGCACGCCTTATTTATTAACAATCTGCTTTTTAGTTGCATTATTGAATGCCTGTGCATTTGATCTGGTTCATATCAAACAAATTCCTGCCCAAATTGAATCGGGCACATTATCCAAGCCCCCGTTTGAACTGGAAAAGGCAGTAGATGTTAATTTGGATACTGGATATAGAAGAACATTGAAACAAGGGACGAAATGGAATTACGTCGGAACTATGCAATATGGCGATGTTTTTAAAACAAGCGATCAGATATTGACAGTTGAAGGATCTAATATACATGAGGCGTACATTGTTGTATCATCAGGGAAATTGGTGGGATTTTATCTGCCAGTGTTAAAATCCTATTCGCCCCTAAGTGAAACTAAAGATCTCAACTTTAAGAAAAGCACCCTCAACCCATAACAGCTGATCAAAGGAGGAGCTAATGAAGACACTATCAAAATTATTTTTCATTTCCCTGCTTGCCTTGCTAATAGGCGGCTGTGCTACGAGCGGTCCGAAGTTCACCGAGTTTGCTCCTAACATGTCTACTATGGCCCCTGATACCGGCAGAATTTATATTTACCGTCCATCTTCTTTCGGTGCAGCTGTACGACCGGATGTCAAGCTCAACGGAGAAGTAATTGGAGAAGCTGTTTCGTGGGGATTTTTCTATGTAGACAGAAAACCTGGTAACTACGAAATCTTAACATCTACGGAGGTAGATAGAAAACTATCCTTAACTCTTGACAAAGGACAATCGCGTTATGTGCGCCTCAACATTTCCATAGGTTTTTTCGTGGGGCATGTTTATCCTGAATTGGTTGATAATGACGTCGGTGAAAAAGAAATCCAAGATTGCAGATTCACAGGGCAAAGTAAATAGGGGAAAGAAATCGAGCCAGACTGCGCCGGGCTTTTTGATTTATCTTTGTGCCGCCCAGCTGACAATGTATTCCATCCCCTCTGATTTTAGGTAAGGGTCATGGACATGCCACTTACCATTTAGTCCAAGTTCTTTTGCCGACAACTCAAAATGACACATGGCGATACCCATATCAACATCCTGAAGCTTGATGTCTTTAAAATATTTATCATATCCCGGCGTCCTTTTAAGGTAAAAATGGAATATTTTTTGTTCACCCTCCAGGACTATTCTCCAGGGCTGCTTATTGGAAGCGGACGGGGCGATTCTGACACATTCAAGGGGTATTTTATACTTGCCGGCGCTGTTTTCGTTTAAGGGGGTATCAATATCTTGAAGATAGAATAGCTCAGGCCAGGGCTTCCTTTTGTTCGATCCTGCAACTAATCTGAATGCTCTGTCGATGATGGATCTCTTCTCACTGCCATACCCAACGGGGCTTATGGCCGGCAAGACCTCATCGCTTATGGTGTCAATCCTGCTGGCAAAACCGCTTCTCTTGAAAGTCCCGCCCAAGATGCAGGTTCCCAGACCTAGAGACGTTGCCTGCAAAATATTTTTCTCCAGGCAGTAACCGTAATCCTCCATAGCCCATGGTGTTTTGACGACTGCGCCGACGATAAAGTGCCGGGCTCCCTTTATGACGCCATAGGTGCCAAGATTCTTTAGGTCCTTTATTTCCAGTTCATCTAAATCGAAGAGCTGAAACCGGACCTTGCTGCCGAAAGGCGCGGCTGTGTTTGCTTCCAGGAAGTCGTATAAGGCGGCCAATTGTTGCGGCTCAATAGGTCTGTTGCTATAGGTCCGACAGGAAATGCGGCGCTTCATGGCTTCTATGCTGGTCATACAATTTAGCTCAGCTCCCCCCTAACCCCGATAACCTAATCCTGATAAACAGGATAAGTAAGTTTACGAAATTATTTTTTTGCCAGAAAAACGCAGAAAATAATTTCTTACTTACTAAAGGTCACAGGTAAACGGAATAAGAAGTTTATTCCCTGGGCGCGACGGCTGTCCCCTGCTGCGTATGCGTATCCTTGCTTACGGAAGTTTTACCGGCGATTTTCAGGGTATCTGTCCATTTATCGTGGATATAGGGAATGGATTGCACATAAACGATCTGGTAGCGGGCATTGTAATAAAGCCAATAACCGGAGAGGCCGACAACAAAAGAAATTAAGATTCCCATAAAAAAGGCTATGACATTTCTCATAATATTTCCCCATTCCCATGGCGCAGCGCTATATTATTACTCCGGCAACAAAATAATGCAATTCGTCATTCCGGCGAAAGCCGGAATCCAGTGAAAAGACTGGATGCCGGATCAAGTCCGGCATGACTCGGGTGGACAAACCATCAGGGCAGCTTCGTCGTCAGCTCACGATAGATGCGCCGGGTGGCAATCTCCATCGCTCTTGCGTAGCCCTTGAACTTTTTGTACTGGGGGAGATCAACGGCCTTGACGGTTTCCTCTTCCGACGCCCCCCGCGCTACTTGTTTCTGCACGGCATCGCGAACATCCTTTAAGATTTGCCAGTGGCTGCGCAGCCCGGCACGTGTATCCTTGAGATTTTTGGGAAGAAAACCGTGCCCCGGCACAAAGATGTCCGCCGGCAATGCTTCGGCTGCTTCCAGCGCTCGCAGCCAACTGGCGCTATAGCCTTCAGATATATAGGGGAACTCGTCACTGTAGAAAGTTTCGCCCATATAGACAATCCGATCCTCCGGTACGAACACGATCGTATCTGCTTGCGAATGAGCCTTGCCGACATAGATAATCTGTATCTCCTTGCCACCCAAATAAAGGGTAAGGCGCTCACTGAAGGTTTGGTGGGGAAGCTTCTTGCTCTTTTCTTCAGGTGAGTCTTTCTGCAGGAGCTTCAAGAGACTGGTCCGGTAATTCTCATGGCCGATTTTGAAGGTATCCCCATAGACGGCGTTTCCCCCGGTGAAGGGGTTATGAGGGGTGGTGGATATTAAAAAGCGGATCGGTTGTGAGGTCAGCCGGGAAATGGCGGCGCGCACCTTGCGGGCAATGGGCTCTGACTGCTGGGTGTCTATCACCACGACACCTTCCGTGGTGACGATGACGCCGTTGTTGAAGGTGGAGGAGACACCCGGCTTGTCATCGCCGTGCAGGTATACGTAATAGCCGGGTTTCAACTCCTTGAGTCCATAGGAACGATCAAGTTCCTGTGCCGATAGTTGCGCTGGTAACATTAAAAAAACGGGAACAATAATTGTGACAAGAAAAATAAACAAAGCGGTGAAGTTTGGCATGGAATTCCCCCCTATGAAAATTTATACCCACCCGATCCTTAAAAAATTATGCCGATGTGACTTAGCAGAGGCGCTGATGAAACATATTGTTAATGATTTGCAAGATAACATAAAGGGGCGCCGGCGTGCAAGATAATCGGATTTGTTTTTTATTCATTGACAAGGGGGAAGAAAAGCGATGAAAATACCGGCTGGTGGGATGCGGGGACAATTCCCCTATTATGAGACAGGTTACCTTAAAAAACCGAAGGATAATTGATACGGTACACAAGAAGAAGCTAATTCCCCTCATAACTGGGCTGGCTGCGGTTACCCTCTGCGGATTTGCCTTGTACTATGCCTGGGCCTTAGTTTCCATAGGGGCGGCATACAAGGCAAAAATTCTTTGCTCCGGAGTGTTTGTCTCCCACCGTGCTCCCCAGTCCATCTTCGATACGGACCTGGCAGGGGATTATGCATCCCTCTTGCGTCGCTTAAACACGAAGATCGATTACGGAGCCAAGCAGGTGACCGTAAATTTTCTCGGCCTGCTCAAACGGCAGGCCCTGTATCGGCCGGGACTGGGCTGCACTTTGTCTTACGATACTCCCGGAGGCATTTACCGCAGTGCGGAGACGGCCGCCCCGATTGCCGCATCGCCTATGCCGGAAAAGTACAGCCACCGCTATAACGCGGCCCTGGCTTGGGCCTTTTCCGAACCCGATCCGACAAATTTGCGGCGCACCCGGGCCGTGATCGTCCTGTATAATGGCCAAATTGTTGCGGAACGCTATGCTCCCGGTTTTGCCAAGGAAACGCCGCTCATTGGCTGGTCCATGACCAAGGCGGTCATGAATGCCTTGATCGGGATCATGGTAAAGGAAGGGAAACTCGCTCTCGGCAAGCCCGTGCCGGTGCCGGAATGGCAGGAACCGGGTGATTTGCGCCGAAAGATCACCCTGGAGCAATTACTGCATATGAGCAGTGGGCTGCATTTTGCTGAGGATTATAAAAACCCACTGAAGGACGTCATCTGGATGCTGCTCGGAGTGCCGGACATGGGCGCTTACGCGGCCCGAAAAGCTCTCACGGCTGAGCCGGGTACCAAATGGAGCTATTCCAGCGGTAGTACAAACATCATCAGCCGCGCCATGCGGCAAGTCCTGGGGGATGGCAACTATCGAGACTTTCCCCGGCGCGCCCTCTTCCAACCGCTTGGCATGAGCAGCGCCATCATCGAGCAAGATGCTTCGGGCACGTTTGTCGGGGCGTCATTTATGTATGCAACCGCCCGGGACTGGGCCAAGTTCGGACAGTTGTATCTTCAGGACGGTTTATGGGAGGGCCGGCGCCTCCTGCCGGAAGGGTGGGTGAAATTCACGGCAACGCCGGCGCCACGGTCACCGGACGGGGAGTATGGTGCCCATTTCTGGCGGAAACTTCCGAAAGAGTTTCGGAGTGCTGAACACGCCAAGTATGTGCCGTCCGATGCCTTCCACGCGGTAGGGCATGAAGGTCAATTTGTCAGCATCATACCGTCGCGGCGGCTGGTCGTGGTGCGGCTCGGTGTTACGCGGCACCCATCGGCATGGCAACAGGACAGGTTTCTCAATTTGGTAATAGGCGCGGTTGAACCGTAAACTTTAAAAGGAGTCACTCATGAAAGTGTCCGTAATTCTGGCGCACCCGAAAAAGGGGAGCTTCAATCATGCCATTGCGGCTGCCTGTGTCAAGGTTCTTGGGGAAAGGGGTTATGAAGTCAATTTTCATGATCTCTACGCCGAGGGATTCGCGGCCCTCTTGCCCGTCGGGGAGCTCAGAAGAGATGCGGCCTTGCCGTCGGAAATTGCCAGGCACTGTGAGGAAATAGTGGCTGCCGCGGGCATCGTTATCGTCCATCCAAATTGGTGGGGGCAACCCCCTGCCATCATGAAGGGATGGGTAGACCGGGTCATGCGGCCGGGGGTCGCTTACGAATTCAAGGAAGGCGACCAGGGAGAGGGAGTGCCCAAGGGTCTCTTGCCGGCCCGGTCGGCGGTCGTGTTCAATACATCCAATACGGACGCGGCCAGAGAAAAGGCCGTATTCGGTGATCCACTGGAACTAATCTGGAAAAACTGCATATTTGACTTGTGCGGTGTCCGAGACTTCTCGCGCCGGACCTTCGGCGTCCTTGTGACGAGCACTGCTGAGCAACGAGAAGCCTGGCTCGCTGAGGTCGCCGGCGTAATTGAGAAGCACTATCCGCGACTGACAGCTAACAAGGGCCCCGGGCTACGGTAAATCAGGAGAGGGGGGCGGGTAACTGTGCATCGCCTTCCCAGACAACGGTCTTTTGGTCGATGAACAAAAAATTATTTGAAAAAATAGAGTGTTATGGTATAAATCACCAGTCCATATCTATCCATCAACATCCATAGACCGCATATTTCCGGAATGAGGATAAGAAATCAGACCCCAGAAGAAAAAACCTGTACGAAAATGTCTCTTTTGTGACTGTGACGAGTTCAAACAAGGAGGTTATTGACTATGGGAAAAGAAAAGGATTTGAGGAAAAAACTGGTTGGTCGAAGGAATTTTTTACAGATCTTTTGTTTCCTGGGGGCAACACTAATCCTGTCTCTCGCTATTAATCCCTCTTTTAGCTTTGCCAAAGATGTTTATCCCGCAGCGAAGATCAAGTGGATCATTCCCTACAAGCCGGGAGGAGGATTTGATGTGATCGCGCGCGCCGCAAGTCCTTATATGACCAAGTATCTGCGCAAGAACGCGCCCAACGCAAAAGGCGGGGGGATAATCATCAGAAATGAAACCGGGGCCTCGGGCCAGAGAGCCTACAGTTTGACCTATGCCGCGGAACCTGATGGTTACACGATCTGCTCCATGGACATCGGTGTCGCCGTGGAAGCGCTTTTTTCGAAGACGGATTTTGATCTCGGTCGCTTTACCTATTTACTGCGGCCGATGACTACCACCCGTATCCTGGCGGCGGGCAAGGCAGGATTTGCCAATTGGGAAGAGATGCTCAAGGCCGCCAAGGCTAAAGAGTTGAAATGGGGAGTAGGGTCCTTTGGCAGGTCCACCCATGCCGACTCGATCATTATCAAGGAAGCAGTAGGAATTCCCGCTCGTTTTATCGCCTTTGGGAGTACCGCGGAGAATGTCAATGCCCTCATGAGAGGAGATGTCCAGGTATCGCTGTTCTCGGCAGATTCCGTAGAACCCATGGTGAGTGCCAAGGAGATAAGACCCCTGGTACACCTTGCCGAAAAGAGTGCCTATCCCGGCGTACCAAGCATTAAGGATCTGGGTTATCCCCAGCTCGTGGAGAAGCTGGGCGGGCATCGTTTTGTGATCGCCCCGCCCGGCCTCCCCAAAGATATCCAGCGCAGCCTGAATTCCGCTTTTAAGATGGCCTTTAATGACAAGGAGTTCCAAGCTTGGATGCACAGGGGTAATTTTCAGCTGGAGCCGGTTTACGGTGATGAGGCCGATCATCTGGCAAAAAAGATGATCAAATATTACCAGGAGGATTTGAAACAGCTGTTAAACCTATATTTGAAATGATGGCCCTGGGAGCAAAGAAAACCTGTTACTCTGCTGGTGGTTTAAACGTTGCATTGCGAAAGGGGATTTAAATGAGCATCGCGAAACTTCAAACGGGTGTTGACCTTTATTATGAAACTTATGGCGCCGGAGAAGCGGTCGTGCTGTTGCAGGGAACAGGGTGGGCTTGCGACTGTTGGCGGGATTACACGGCTGCTGACCTGCAAGACAAATACCGGGTGGTTATTTTCGATCCCCGGGGAATTGGCCGTTCCAGTCCTGTGGACAATTTCTTCAATGTTTATCAGCTGGCAGCCGATACAGCCGCCCTCCTAGACCACTTAGGAATTGAGCAGGCGAATGTTTTGGGTCATTCGATGGGCGGGAGGGTAGCCCTGGCCCTGGCCGTAAATTATCCGGGAATGGTTAAGCGTCTTTTCTTAGCAGCCACTGGTTCGGGACCGGCGGTCCGGGCGGGAGAAGATGCTATTGCCCTTCCCCAGCTCCGTCTCTTGGAGCGATTAATCACCCGGGGCTACAAAGAACATATGCGCTATGAGATGGTGGAAACAGGTTCCTTCTTTTCGGAGAAATTTAGAAAGGCTCATCCTGAGATTGTTAATGCTTTTTGGGACTTAATTTGGGAATACCATGCCGACCTGAGGACTTATCTGCGCTGTATTTTTGCCCGGCAAACCTTCGAGATAACGCATCAGCTCGGAGCCATCAAGGCGCCTGTATGGATAGTAATTGGCGATTCCGACCTGGAAGGTGCGGGTGCTCACGTTCCCCAATCGCAAGGTCTGAAAGAGAGAATACCCCAGGCGAAGTTGAAAATATTGCCCGACACATGTCATGCCTTCTTCTGGGAAGATCCTAAAGGTACTAAGGATATCATTCTGGAGTGGCTGGAAGAAGTTCCCAAGTAAAAGCCAGTTTGTGAACCGGTTCAGAGACGGGGTAAACGCCCTTGCTGAACCGGACGGCATAATCTACAAGACTGTCCGGATCACGATATGAGGTGTTTTTCCCATGATCGATCATTCTGCGGTAACACTTTTTTGCCTCCCCTTTGCCGGCGGCAGCTCACACTCCTACAGAGAACTTCAGCGCTATGCGGACGAGCATCTGCGTTTCGTCGCCCTTGATCTGCCGGGCAGGGGGAAGAGGTTTACCGAACCCCTCCTCTACAACTTACAGGACATGGTTGACGACCTGTTTGCACAAATCAGGAACCGCCTGGATGGTGCCTACGCCATTTACGGACACAGCTTGGGGGCCTGCCTCGGGTATCTGCTGGTAAAGCGGCTGATCCGTGAAAAGCATCCCCTCCCGCTGCACCTTTTTGTATCAGGGAGGGAAGGCCCCTCGGTACAGGGAAAGGAAAAGAATCGCCATCTGCTTCCCCGGGCCGCTTTTTTTGAGGTCTTGGAACGCTTTGAGGGAACGACGCGGGAAGTGCTCGATCACCAGGAGTTGATGGACCTGTTCGAACCGATCTTACGGGCCGACTTTCAGGTAATCGCAACTTATGTATATGAAAAGAGTGCTCCTTTTGACGTGCCGATTACGGTCATGCGGGGGGACGGTGAAAGCGTAACAAAGGCCGAGGCCCTGCGGTGGCAGGAGGAAACAACAAAGAAAATAACCCTTCTGGAATTTCCCGGGGGGCATTTTTTCATTTTCCGGCATGCTCAGGAAATCGTCAGGATGTTCTCGCGGACGGTGAGGCCCTCCTCCGGCGTCGCAAAATGGAGACGGTCCACGGAGTCAGGCCCTTTACCATCCCCATTGTTAACAGAGATTTAGGTTGCATTCGCCTCTCCTATGCTTTATTAGCATCAGAAGTAAATTGATGCTGGCCACGGGCGGCGTCTGCACGTACGCCTTTTATTAGTCATCCAGAGTGGTATTTATTTCGCTGTGAAGTGCAAAAATAACTCACCCGAAATCAGCGACTTCCTGATAGCCTGTGCAAATTCCGGGATGTTCCCGCTGGCCTCATTTTCCCTGACAAATAGGTCGGAATTGTCCTTCCGGACGGTTCTGCAGGAGGGCTTTGAAAAAAGACCTTACCTCGTCCGACATCCCGGTGCGGCTGACCTCCCCTGGCTGGTCGAACTCGATGAGGCTTGCTGGCCCGGACCACTGAGGACCCCGGCGGAGGAATTGGGGGCGCGCCTCGCACGCTTTCCCGCGGGCCAGTTGGTGATGGAGATGGACGGGCGCATCGTGGGGGCGGTCTATGCGCAGCGGATCAGCGGCACGGAAGGGCTGAGAGGGGCCACGGACAAGGATGTTTCCTCCCTGCACCGGGCTGACGGCCCTCTGATCCAACTGCTGGCGGTGAATGTCCTCCCGGAAATGCAGAATCTGGGATTGGGCGACCAACTCCTGGAGTTCATGTTGCAATACTGCTCCCACCAAAAGGGTGTGGCGGGCATCGTCGCCGTCAGCCTGTGCCAGGGGTATCGTTGCCACCCGGCGGTCCCCCTAGAGGAGTATCTCGGGATGCGTGATGAGCGGGGGCATCTCCTGGACCCCATTCTCCGCTTCCATGAGGCCCACGGGGGCCGCATCAGCGGCCTTATCCCGGGATATCGTCCCCAGGACCTGGACAACAAGGGAAACGGCGTGCTCGTGCATTATGACATCCTCCCGAGGCGCCCGGGGATTCCTAAAGCGCCGGCACCGGGACAAGGGGCGCCTAAACGGGAGGGGCCCCTGCTCGCCCTGGTCGAGGAATGTGTGCGCCAGGTCATGGGTGAGGGAACCCCCTTTTCCTACTCACCCACCCGGCCCCTTCTGGAGATGGGGCTCGATTCGCTAAAGCTGATGGCCCTGAGGGAGCTGCTGGGCGAGAAGCTCGGCCAGGAGCCCGAGGCCGCTTTTTTCTTTCGCTACAGTACCCCGGAGAAGATCGCCCGATTCTTTGCGGGCGAGCCGGGGGAAGAGGAAGGGGGAAACCCTGCGACCGGCAGGCCTGAGCCCACACCGGCACAGGGCCATAAGGATGGGGATGACACCCGGTCCTTGACGGCCGGCAAAATCTTTCCGGAACAGGCGGTGGCGATTGTGGGCATGGCCTGCCGCTTTCCCCGGGATGTCGCGAACCCTGATGATTTTTGGAAGCTCTTACGCGACGGGACCGACGGCATCACCGAAATACCCAAGACGCGCTGGGATATCGATCAATATTACGATGCGGACCCGGAAAAAGTAGGCAAGATGGCCTGCCGCCAGGGCGGATTCCTGTCCGATGTGCTGTGCTTTGACGCCCCTTTCTTCCATATATCGCCTCGGGAAGCAGCGGCGATGGATCCGCAGCAGCGGCTTCTCCTGGAGGTCACCTGGGAGGCCCTCGAGAGCGCCGGGATAAATCCCGCCTCCCTTGCCGAGACGCGCACCGGCGTATTTGCGGGTCTCTCTTCCCATGACTATGAAATCCTTCAGATAAAGGAAAACAGCCCCGAGGATTTCGATACCTACTTTGCCACGGGAAACTCTGCCTCCGTGGCTGCGGGACGGTTGGCCTATTTTTTCGGTTTCCAGGGACCAGCTCTGTCCATCGATACGGCCTGCTCTTCTTCCCTGGTGGCCGTCCATCTTGCCTGTCAGAGTTTGCGCAATCAAGAATCCGAGCTGGCCCTGGCGGCCGGGGTCAATCTCCTGCTCTCTCCCGAGTTGAGCATCACCTTCTCCCGGGCCGGCATGCTTTCCCCCGAGGGGCGCTGCAAGACCTTTGACGCTTCTGCGGACGGGTATGTACGCAGCGAAGGCTGCGGGGTGGTGGTGTTGAAACTCCTGGCCCGGGCGATCGCCGACGGGGACCCGGTGCTCGCCGTGGTGCGAGGCAGCGCGATCAACCAGGATGGCTCGAGCAACGGGCTCACCGCTCCGAACGGCTTGGCCCAGGAAAGGGTGATCAGGAAAGCCCTGGCCGATGCCGGCGTGCATCCCCTGGAGGTATCGTACATCGAAACCCATGGGACCGGCACGGTCCTCGGCGACCCCGTCGAGGTTTTGTCGCTGGCCAATGTCTACGGACAGGGGAGGGACCGGGACAACCCGCTCATCCTGGGGTCCGTGAAGACCAATATCGGGCATACGGAAGCGGCGGCCGGGATTGCCGGTCTGATGAAATGCGTCCTTGTCCTGCGGCATGGCTTCATCCCCCGGCATTTACACTTCCGGGAGTTGAATCCCCATATCAGCCTTGAGACAATTCCGGCCATTATTCCGACAGAGGGCCTGGCCTGGAAGAGCGGGCTCGCGGGAAGACGGCGCCTGGCCGGGGTGAGTTCCTTCGGCTTCAGCGGTACGAACGCCCATGTGGTGCTGGAAGAACCGTCCGGGGCCGGGGGCGGCCGGATACCGGAACAGGATCGCCCCCTGCATATCCTGACGCTGGCCGCGGACTCGGAAAAGGCCCTGGACGAGCTTACCGGAAGGTATGAAAGTGCCCTCCCTTCCCTTGAGGAAGAGCGCCTCGCCGACATATGTTACACGGCCAATACAGGCCGGGCCCCCTTTCGGCATCGGCTGAGCCTGGTGGCGGGTTCGCTTGCGGAGCTCAGGAAAAAGCTCTCTGGCCGCGCTGGCGAGGACGGGACAGCGGGTCTGTTTAAGGGATCATCTTCCGCACCGCCTCAAGTTGTCTTCCTTTTTACCGGCCAAGGAGCGCAGTTCGCCGGGATGGGCAAAGAACTCTACGCTACCCAGCCGACCTTCCGGAAGGCCCTGGAGAGGTGCCAGGAGATCTTGAGAGACTATCTCGACCGGCCGCTTCTGGAGATCATCTATCCCGGAGAAAAATGCGACAAAAAGGAGGTGGATAAAACCGCCTATACCCAGCCGGCCCTTTTTGCCCTCGAGTATGCCCTCTGTGAATTGTGGAAGAGTTGGGGCGTCGAACCGGCGGCGGTTTTGGGACACAGCGTGGGTGAATATGCCGCGGCCCGGGCGGCCGGTGTCTTCGGTCTCGAAGCAGGACTGAAACTGATCGCGGCGCGGGGACGCCTCATGCAGGCCCTGCCGCCCGGCGGGGAGATGGCTGCCATTTTTGCCGGAGAAGGGCTGGTAAGGGAGGCCATCCGTGCTTTTCCGAAGGAAATATCCCTGGCGGCCTTAAACGGTCCCCAACTCACGGTGATTTCGGGCCTCGGAAGGGCCGTGGCACAGGTGACGAAAGAGCTGGCAGCAAAGGGGGTAAGAGTCGCCCCGCTGAACGTCTCGCATGCCTTCCACTCCCCCTTGATGGAGCCGGTTCTCGAACCCTTCGGGCAGGTTGCCCGGAGTATCGACTTTGCCGCGCCGCGCCTGGAGCTGGTGGCAAATCTTACGGGAGACTCCATCGGCGCCGCGATTGCTTCGCCCGCTTACTGGGTGCAGCATCTGCGGGAGCCTGTCCGCTTCGCCGCCGGCATCGAGTCCCTCTATGGCAAAGGATACCGGCTCTTTTTGGAGATAGGGCCCCATCCCGTGCTCCTGGGCATGGGAAAGAACTGCCTGCCCGAGGAACAGGGCGCCTGGTTGCCCAGCCTGCGCCGGGAACGGTCGGACTGGGACCAGCTGCTCCGCAGCCTGGCTGAGCTCTATGCGCGGGGTGTAAACATCGACTGGCAGGGGTTTGACGGCGATTATGGCCGCAGAAAAATCCTTTTGCCTACCTATCCCTTTCAGGGCCGGCCATACTCGCTAAAGACCGGAAAGCAAGGAAAAACGCAGCCCGCGGCCCTTTGCCCGGGCTCCGGAAGCAAGGAAGAATCTGATGAGGAAGGCGGTCCCTGGCCGGATCTTCTCTACCGGGTCGAGTGGCGAAAACAGGCAAGCCTGGGCGACCTTCCCGCGGCGAGGCTCCCCGGGTTGCGGGAAATCAGGGAGCGCCTGGCCCCGCTGGTCGATGACGGGCGGCAGGCCTTCCCTGACCTTCTCCAGGGGATGGAAGAATTAAGCCTTTCCTATGTCTATGCCGCTTTGGCCGGCTTGGGCTGGGATTTCGCTATCCCCCGGCGGTTCGTGACAGACGAGGTGGCCGATAAATTGGGGGTGGTCGACGGGCACCGGCCTTTGCTGGGCAGGTTGTTGGGGATGCTCGCGGAAGGAGGCATTCTGCGCCGGAACAGGGAAGCCTGGGAGGCGGTGCAGCCTTACGGGAAAGACAAACCCGAAAAACAATGGCAGGAGCTCTCTTTAAGCCATCCCCAGGCCGGGGCGGAGTTGACGATCCTCGGCCGTTGCGGCGCCGGACTCGCCGGGGTGCTCCGGGGTGAAATCGATCCCCTGAACCTCCTTTTTCCTGAGGCGGACCTGACCACAGCCGCCAGTCTCTACGATGATTCGCCCACCTTCGGGGGCATGAACGGGCTGGTGCGGGACGCGCTGCTGGCGCTGCTTGACGATTACGGCGGGGACAAGACCTTGCGCATCCTGGAGATTGGCGCCGGCACGGGAGGGACGACAGCCGCCCTCTTGCCGCACCTCAAGGGAAGGCAGGTAGAATATGTCTTTACCGATGTCTCAGCCCTTTTTCTCACCAAGGCCAGGGAGCGCTTTGCCGCCTATCCCGGCATGAGGTATCAACTCCTCGACATAGAAAAGGATCCCCTCCGGCAGGGCTTCCGGCCCCAGGCCTACGACATCGTCCTGGCGGCCAATGTGCTCCATGCCACCGAGGATCTGCGCCATACCCTGAAGCGGGTCGGCCGGCTCCTCGCACCGGGGGGCATGCTCGTGCTCCTGGAAGGGACGGAGCCCCGGCGCTGGCTCGATCTGATCTTCGGTCTGCTCGCGGGATGGTGGAAGTTCCGGGACCATGACCTCCGGCCCGACCATCCGCTGCTGAAAGCCCCAGCCTGGGAAGAGTTATTGCAAGAAAACGGCTTTGCGGAAACAGCAGCGCTGGCACCCCGGCACAAGGGGATGCTCTTCGCCCAGGCCGTGCTTCTCGGACAGACGGCACCGGTAGCAAGCGAGCGCGCCGCCGGGCAGCACTGGCTGATCTGTGCCGATTCCTCGGGGGTGGGTGCGCAACTGGCGCAGCAGCTGCGCACCCGGGGCGATATGGTGACTACGGTTTTTCCCGGAGCGGAGTTTGCCAAAAAGTCCGCGGGAGAATTCACCGTCAACCCCGCGGACAAAGAGAGTTTCCCGCGGCTTTTCCGGGAAGTCGGGAAGGGGAAGCCGGCCTGGCACGGCATCATCCATCTCTGGGGCCTGGATGCGCCGGAGGCCGGAGATCTTACAGGCGGTGCAGCGCCGGCCGCGGCGCTTAGTCTCTGCACGGGACTGCTGCATCTGGTGCAAGCCCTGGTTGGTGCCGATATCGCACCGCCTTCTCTCTGGCTGGTAACCAGGCAGGCCGTACCCGTGGAGGGTGCGGAAGTATCATTATCAGGTCTTTGCCAGGCGCCCCTGGGGGGCATGGCGCAGGTCATTGCGGCGGAACATCCCGAATTCAACTGCATCCGGATTGATATCGATCAAGGGGCCGAGGCGGTGCGCCGTCTTTACGAGGAGATCATCCTGGGAAAAGGGGAAGATCAGCTCGCCCTGCGCGGTCAGGCCCGCTATGCAGCGCGACTCGTCCCTTGCGGAAGGAGCTTGGCCGCCGCTTTTGCGGCCCCCGTCTTCAGCCCGGAGGGCACCTACCTGATCACCGGGGGAACGGGCGGGATAGGTCTCAAGATCGCCCGGCAGATGATGGAGAAAGGCGCCAGGCACCTGGTGCTTCTCAGCCGCAGCGGCCGGCCAGGCGAGGATAGTCCTGCGGCCCGGGCACTCGGGGAGCTGGAGCAGTGCGGCGCCAACATCGAGCTGGTGCAGGCCGATGTGGCAAAAAAAGAAGAGTTGGCCATGGTCCTGGAGGCGCTGGTCAAGGCGCAGCGACCGCTCCGAGGCCTTGTCCATTGCGCCGGTATCTTCGAGGACAGGCTGCTCGCCGAGCATGCGGGGGAATTGTTCCACCGGGTCTTTGCCGCGAAAGTCATGGGGGCCTGGAACCTCCATGAATTGACCAAGGCAATGCCGCTCGATTTCTTCATCCTCTTTGCTTCAGCCACGGGCCTGGTCTGTCCCGCGGGACTCGCGAACTACGTGGCGGCCAACGCCTTCCTGGATAGCCTGGCCCATTACCGCCGTGCCCTGGGCTTACGGGGGCTCAGCATCGACTGGGGACCCTGGAAAGGGACAGGCATGGCGGACGCCATTAGCGACCGGCGCCTACGGCAGTGGGACCTTCAGGGATTGGCAAGCCTTGCGCCGGAGGAAGGGTTGGCCCTTTTCCAGCGGTTGCTCGGCGTAAGTACGCCGCAGGTGGTGGCGATGCCGATGGATTGGCCGCGGTTCTTCCGGCAGTTTCCGGAAAACAGCCGACCGGCTTTTTTCGAACTCATTGCCGAGCATAGCGGGCGTCGGCCTCGGGAGGAGGAAAGCATTGGCGCGCAGTTGCAGGCAGCTGCGCGTGAGGACCGGCTGGATCTCCTGCGAGAGCATATCCGCGCCCTCGTGGCCCGGGTATTGGGCCTGCATGCAGCGGCCGCCGTGGACATCCAACAGGGTTTTTTTCAGATGGGCATGGATTCCCTGACCTCGATGGAATTGCGGAACCGCCTGCAGAAGGATTTCTCCTGCGCCCTGGCCACCACGCTGGCCTTTAAGTACCCCACGGTGGAGGCCCTGGCCGAGTATCTCCTCCGGGCCGTTGTCAACCCCCGGTGCGGATCTGTACCTGACCTGACCGGGGAAGATAGCAAACCCCTTGCCGCCATCAGGGGAAATGGCGCCGGGGATCATGATCTCCAGGAGAGATGCGACGCACTGGAGCGGGCCAGGACCGAGCCGATCGCCGTGATCGGCATGGGCTGCCGGTTTCCCGGCGGCGCGGATAATCCCGCCGCGTTTTGGGAGTTGTTGCGCAAGGGAGTCGATGCGATTATCCCTCTCCCCGGAGACCGCTGGGATATCGAGGCCTATTATGATCCCGATCCCGAGGCGCCGGGCAAGATGTACATGCGGCAGGGCGGGTTTCTGGATGGGATAGACAGGTTCGACGCGTCTTTCTTCGGCATCTCGCCGCGGGAAGCGGCGTGCATGGACCCCCAACACCGTCTCGTGCTGGAAGTGAGCTGGGAGGCCCTGGAACATGCCGGCCTCGCGCCGGCAAGTCTCGCCGGGTCGCGGACGGGTTTTTTCATCGGTATCGGACAGAACGATTACGGGCGGTTGAAACTGAACGGCGGGGACATGGCGCAGATCGACACCTATGACGGCACGGGCAATCTCTTCTGCTTCGCCGCCGGCCGGCCGGCCTATGTCCTGGGATTGCAGGGGCCGAATATGGCCATCGATACGGCCTGTTCGTCTTCCCTCGTGGCCATCCATCAGGCCTGCCAGAGTCTGCGGGTGGGGGACTGCGATCTCGCCCTGGCCGGGGGGGTGCAGCTGATTATTTCGCCCGAGGTCACGATCTTTCTGTCCCGGGCCCATGTGCTTGCCCCTGATGGACGGTGCAAGACCTTCGATGCCGCGGCGGACGGCTTTTCCCGCGGCGAAGGCTGCGGTGTGATCGTCTTGAAGCGCCTCTCCGCTGCCCTCCGGGACAGGGACGCGATCCTGGCGGTGATCAGAGGCTCCGCCGTGAACCACGACGGGGCAAGCAGCGGCTTGACTGTGCCGAACGAACGTGCTCAGGAGGAACTTCTGCTGCAGGCGGCCCGGAACGCTCAGGTCGAGCCCCGGGAGTTTGGGTACGTCGAGGCCCACGGCACCGGCACCGCCCTCGGCGATCCGATTGAGGTGCACGCCCTGGCCGCTTCGCTCTGCCAGGGACGGACACCGGACGCGCCCCTCGTGATCGGGTCGGTAAAGACCAATATCGGCCATCTCGAGGCCGCGGCGGGCATTGCCGGCGTGATCAAGGTCATCCTGGCGCTTCAGCACCAAGAGATACCGCCCCACCTGCATTTCCGGAATCCGAACCCCCGCATCGACTGGCAGTCTATACCCGTGGAAGTGGCGGCCTCGGGCCGGCCCTGGCGCACCGTGGCCGGGCGGAGGCTGGCCGGCGTAAGCTCCTTTGGCTTCAGCGGCACAAACGCCCACATCGTGCTGGAAGAGGCCCCGGGCGAGGCCAGGGAGAAAGGCAAGGCAACCGGAGGGCCGCAAATCCTGGCGCTCTCGGCCAAGAGTGATGCCGCCCTGCTGCGGCTGGCCCGGAGGTATGAAGAACACCTCGCCGCCCATCCCGAGCAGGAGCTGGGCGATATCTGCTATAGCGCCAATACGGGCCGGTCCCATTTCGGAAAAAGGCTGGCGATTATTGCAGCCACGGCAGATGAATTGCGGGAAGGGCTCGCGGCCTGCCGGGAAGGCAGAACAGGCCCCGGTCTTTATCGGGGAGAAGCCGAGGAAGGTTCCGGGAGCACCCCGGCGCGTCACCCCGATTTGATCTCGGGAGATCCCGGCGCAGAGCTGTCCGAGTTGGCCAGAAGCTATGCAGCGGGTCAGGCCATCGCCTGGAACGAATTTTACCGCGGGCCGGCAGGCAACAAAGTAGCCTTGCCGACCTACCCCTTCCAGGGCGAACGTTACTGGGTTTCCGACGGGGCTGCAAGCGCCGCCCCTGGCCGGAAAAAGGCCGCTCCCCTCGGGGGAAAAAGGCTGTCTTTGCCCTTTTCCCGGGAAGTGCGCTTCGGGTACCGCCTCCAGGCAAGCGCACCTGCTTATCTTGGGGACCATCAACTCCTGGGCACCAGCGTGTTTTCTGCGGCCTCCCAGATATGCCTGGTTCTGGCCGCGGCTGGGGAAGCCTTGGGGAGTGAGGCCTGCACCATTGAGGAGATGCTCTTTCTGCAACCTCTGCTCCTTCCGGTCCAGGGAGAGAGGATCGTCCAACTGATCATGGTGCCGGCGGAAGAGGGGGGCTTTTCCTTCCAACTGGCGAGCGAGAAGGAGCAGGAGGGGGCCTGGGTCACCCACTCTTCCGGAAGGGTCGTCATGGCGAAGCAGGGCCGGGTGAGCGCTTCGCCAGAAGTGTTCGATATTGATGCCTGGAGCTTACGGGCGGACCGAATCCTTGGGGGTGATGAATTCTACGCGGCCCGCCGGGCCGCGGGTTATCAGTTCGGTCCTTCCTTCCGGCGGGCGGAAAAGATCTGGCAAGGGAAAGAGAAAACTCTTTGCTCGCTGGCGCCACCACCAGGACGGATCGCTTTCGATCAGCCGCGGCTCCATCCGGGTTTGCTCGACGCCTGCTTTCAGATGATCGGCGGTTTCTGGGAAGGGGAGGAAGAGACCGGCCAGCTCCTGGTGCCCGTCCGGATCGGCACCTTCCGCTTTTACAAATATCCTCCGGCCACGGGCGGCCTGTGGTGCCTGGCGCAGAGAGAAACCCGCCCGGGCCGGGATGGCCGGAGCTATAGCGGGGGGATGCGGCTGGTCGATGAAAAGGGAGAGACCCTGGCCGTGGCGGAGGGCCTGGAGCTGCGCAAGGTCGGGGCAGAGCTTTTCCTCCCCCGGGAGCTAAGGCAAGGGGAGGACCTGCTCTATACCATGCGCTGGCGGCCCTCCCCGGGAAGGGGAACCAAGCTTCCGGACAGACCGGTGGCGGGGGAAAAAGGCGCCTGGCTTATCTTCGCCGATGCCTCCGGCCTGGCCGCGGAACTCGCCGCGCTGCTTCGGGCCCGGGGGGAAAGAACGCTCCTGGTCTGGCAGGAAAGACAATATGCCCGGCATGGGGACGGCAACTATGGTGTCAACCCCGAAGACCCTGCTGATTTTCGCCGGCTCCTGGGAGAAATGGCGCGGCCTTTTTTGGGCGTGATCTATCTTTGGGGTGTGGCCTTGGGAGGGGAAGTGGATGACGAAGCGCTCCGCGCGAGTGCGGTTGCCTGCGGGAGTCTGTCCTTTGTGGTGCGCGCCCTGGCCGCAGGGGAAGGCCGGGGGCCGGAGGGGGGGACCCTGTGGCTGGTCACGCGAGGCGCCCAGCCGCTGGGTGACGTACCCGTGGCGGCCCTGCAATCTGCTTTGTGGGGCCTGGGCTCTTGCGTCGGCCTGGAACATCCTGAACTCCGCACCCGCTGCCTGGACCTCGATCCCAGCGCGGCCACCGGGCAGGCGGAACTGCTCCTTCAGGAGCTGCTGCACCCTGAGGCCGAGGACAGGATTGCCTTACGGGGCGGGATACGCCATGCCGCCCGTCTGGAGAGGCTCCCGGAAAAAACGGCAGGAGTTCTGCAATTCCCTGCGGATGGCAGCTACCTGATCACCGGCGGCCTGGGCAGCCTGGGGCTCAAGGTCGCGCATTGGCTGGTACAAAAGGGAGCGCGCCACCTGATGCTGGTCGGCCGCCGAGCTGCCTCCGGCCCGGCGGCGGAAAGCATCGGGCAGCTCGAACAGACGGGCTGCCGCGTCCTGGTTCTCCAGGCGGATGTGGCGGATCCGCAGGCGGTGGACCTCATGATGCAGGAGATGGCAAGCAAAATGCCGCCCCTGCGCGGGGTGGTGCATGCGGCCGGGGTGATCGATGATGCTGTGGTGATCAGGCAGGAGATCGACCGGTTCCGGAAGGTGATGGCGCCGAAAGTGCAGGGAACCTGGAACCTCCATGCCGCGACCCTGGACAAGGGGCTCGATTTCTTTGTCTGCTTTTCTTCGGCCGCCGCCATCATCGGTTCCGGCGGCCAGGCCAACTATGGGGCGGCCAATGCCTTTATGGATGCCTTTATCCAGGAGAGGCGCAGAATGGGACTGGCGGGACTTTCCATCAACTGGGGCGCCTGGGAAGGAGGCGGTCTGGCCGCGGAACTGCCCAGCCAGCACCGCGAGCGCCTGGCTGCCCAGGGCTTGGGAATGCTTGCTCCGGAAAGGGGCCTCGCCATCCTGGAAGCATTGCTGAAACAAGATGCCGGCCAGGCTTGCGCGATGGTGGTGGATTGGCGTAAGTATGGGGAGCACAACTTCCGGAAGGGCATGGCGCCTTTTTACGAGGCCGTCGCCGGCGCGGTCCTGGAGCAGGCAGCCGATTATGTCGACCTGGGGAAAGATGCTCCGGCGAGCGAACGGCAGGCCCGCCTCTTGGCCTATGTGCGCTCCCAAGTGGCCGCCACGCTCGGCCTGAAGGCGCCGGAACAACTGGCACCGCGTCAAAGGTTGTTCGAGATCGGGATGGACTCACTCATGGCCGTAGAGTTGAAAAACCGCCTGGAAGCGGGACTGGGGGTTCCCCTCCGGTCGACCCTGGTCTTCGACTATCCGACCCTCGAAGCCCTCGTGGCTCATCTTACGGGAGAAGTGTTCTCCCCCGATGTTTTCCCGGCGCCCGGAGCAGCGGAAAATGCCCCTCCCCGGGGCGATGGGGAAATCGAGGCCCTGCTGTCGGAAACAGAAGAGATGTCGGAGCAGGAACTCAAGGCCCGCTTCGTCAACAGAAAATCACAGCGTCCGAAGGGATCCCTTTAAATGAGCGACCTGGCGAAACGCATCTCCCATATGACCCCGGCCAAGCTGGCCTTTGCCGTGCAGCAGCTCGAAGAGAAGGGAGAACTCCTGCGGGCGGAACCTATCGCGGTGATAGGCATGGCCTGCCGTTTTCCCGGCGGGGCGGACAATCCGGATGCCTTCTGGCGTTTGTTGAAAAGCGGCCGCCAGGCGATCAAAGAGGTGCCACCGGACCGCTGGGACATCGACGCCTATTATGACCCTGACCCGGAGGCCCCGGGAAAGATGTACTGCCGGTACGGGGGATTTTTGGAAGGGGTGGACCTCTTTGATGCCGACTTCTTTGGGATTTCGGCCCGGGAAGCCGTGAGCATGGACCCCCAGCAACGGCTGCTGCTCGAGGTGAGCTGGGAGGCGCTGGAGCATGCCAACCAGCCGGCGGAGCAGTTATTCGGGAGCGCCACGGGTGTTTTTCTCGGGATCAGCACCTCCGATTATGCGGTCCTCCGGGCGGGTCTTAAGGACAGGGAGGGCATCGATGCCTACTATGTGAGCGGCACGGTGCTCAGTGTGGCCGCAGGACGGCTCTCCTATCTGCTGGGGTTGACGGGCCCCTGCATGTCCATCGACACGGCCTGTTCCTCGTCCCTCGTGGGCCTCCATCTGGCCTGCCAGAGCCTGCGGAACAGGGAAAGTTCCCTGGCCTTGGCCGGAGGCGTGGGGCTTATCCTCACACCGGAGCCCTCCATAAATTTTTCCAAGGCAAGGATGCTGGCGGCCGACGGCCGCTGCAAGACCTTTGACGCTTCTGCCGACGGCTATGTCCGCGGCGAAGGCTGCGGTATGGTGGTGTTGAAGCGCCTCGCCGATGCCTTGGCCGACGGCGATCGTATCCTGGCTCTGGTGAGAGGTTCGGCCGTGAATCAGGACGGCCCCTCGGGAGGACTTACCGTCCCCAGCGGCCCGTCCCAGGAAGAGGTGATCAAAGGGGCCCTGGCCAGCGGCGGCCTCGAACCCCAGCAGATCAGTTACGTGGAAGCCCATGGTACGGGCACGTCCTTAGGCGATCCTATCGAGGTGAATGCCCTGGCCGCAGCACTCTGTAAAAAAAGAACGGCCCTTGCTCCGCTCCTCCTGGGTTCCGTAAAGACCAATATCGGCCATCTCGAAGCCGCGGCCGGGATCGCGGGGGTGATCAAGGTGATCCTTTCCCTCCAGCATCGAGAGATACCGCCCCACCTGCATTTCCGAGAGCCCAATCCCCATATCGACTGGCAGAACATAGCGCTCGAGGTGGTGACGGCGGGCCGGCCCTGGCAGCCCCGGGAAGGGAGAAGGATCGCCGGTGTGAGCGCCTTCGGCTTCAGCGGGACAAATGCCCATCTCGTCCTGGAAGAAGCGCCGGAGGAGACCGGCAAGAACGAGGGCGGGGAGCGGCGGCTCCAAATCCTCGCCTTGTCGGCGAAGAGCGAAGCGGCGTTGCAGCTGCTCGCGGAGCGCTATGCCGGCCATCTCTCCCTGCATCCCGAGCAGGAGCTGGGCGACCTATGTTATACGGCAAATACCGGCCGGTCCCACTTCGGCCACCGACTGGCGATCCTGGCAGGGACGAAAGGGGAATTGCAGGCAAGGCTTGCCGTCTTCGGCCAGGCGGGAAAGGATGCTTCCGCTCCCGGCCTCTGGCGGTCCTGGAAACCGGTGGCAGCCTCCGGGATGGAGAAAAAGACGGTGACCGGTGCCGGCGCGGCCCCGGGCCGGGAATCTCCGGGTCTGGAACAATTGGCCGCCCAATACGCCGGCGGCGCGGCGCTCGATTGGCCTGCCTTTTACCAGGGACAGGCCTATAAAAAAGTGCCGCTCCCAACCTACCCGTTTCAACGGGAGCGCTTCTGGGTGGAGACAGCGGCCTTTGCGGGCGAATCCCGGACAAACCAGGCGGCGCCACCCGGTCTTCTTCAGGCTCTGCCGGGCCGGCGGCTGCACCTGCCCCTGTCCCGGGAGATACGCTTTGAAACTTCCTGGAACAGAAATTTCCCGGACTTTCTTGAGGACCATCAATTGTTCGGGACCGTGGTCGTGGCCGGCGCGACCTATCTCGCCATGGTCTTGCAGGCCCTCGGACAGGTCGGCAACGAGGGACCGGTTCTCCTCGAGGATCTGCTCCTGGAGCAGCCACTGACGATTGGAGAAAGGGACACCTTTGTCGTCCAGACGATTATCACACCTGAGTCGGAAAGACGGTCTGCCTTCAAGGTGCTGAGCAGGGGATCGGAAGAAAAGGCCGTTGGCGAGTGGCATGAGCATGTCTCCGGAAGGATGAGGATTCCGGAAGACCTGGCGGGAGGAAAGCCGGAAGAAATGATCGGCCTGCCCCCGGCACCTAGCGCGGCGTGGCGAGACCTGGCCGTGAGTCAGTGGGAAGCGATGGAGGGAGCGGCGCTCTATGAAGAGATTGCGGCCGCGGGCCACCATCTCGGTAGTTCCTTCCAGTGGATTCAAAAAATATGGCGGCAGGCAGATGAGGCGCTCTGTCTTCTTGCGGCCCCTGCTTCACCCCGTGACTATGCAGACTTTCCCCTCTATCCCGGCTTGATCGATTCGTGTTTCCAGTTTTTCTGCATCTGGGGCCCCCGGCTTTTGACAGCCGAAGCGGGGGAAGAGGGTGCTACCTATATTCCTTTTTCCCTGGGCAACGTGCAGTTTAACGGCGGGCCTGGCCCTGCGGGCCGGCTGTGGTGCCGGGTGGTGCTCCGGGGATACGATGAGCTGAACAAAGGGATTACCGGGGATATGGTGCTCTTTGAAGAAAGCGGCCGGACGGTGCTTGCGCTAAGCGACTTCCGGGCCAGAAAACTCAGCCGGGAGGCGCTGGGGAAGAGTCTGCCGAAAGATTATGGTGCAGAGCGCCCGCGCCTGGCCGGGCTGCCAGGGGGGAAGAAGTCCGCGCTCCAAGGGAAACTGGCGGCCGCGCCCGTTGGGGCAAGAAGGGCGATCCTCCTCGATTACGTCCGGACACAGGTGCGGGCCACGCTTTATATGCCTCCGGCGAAAAAACTCTCCGACACGGTCGGCCTTTTCGAGCTGGGGATCGATTCGCTGATGGCCCTGGAAATGAAGAACCGCTTCGAAGAAGAGCTGGCCAGGCCCCTCAAAGCGACCCTGGTCTTCGATTATCCGACCGTGGAGGCGCTTGCCGGCTATCTGGCCCGCGAGCTGGGTACGGCCGAGAAAAAGCAAGAGGATCTTCGGTGGGATAAAGGGCCTGAGCCGGCTCCAACCCCGTCAGCAGGGGCCGCGCCGTCTGCCTCCCTGAGGTATGAACCCCTGGCGGTGGTCGGGATCGGCTGCCGGTTTCCCGGAGACGTGAAGGATCCCGGGACTTTCTGGAAGGTCCTGCAGGAGGGCCAAGATGTCATTTCCGAAGTACCGCCGGACAGGTGGGATCTAGAGGCCTATTACGACCGCGATCCCGATGCTCCCGGCAAGATGTATTGCCGCTATGGCGGCTTTCTGTCCCAGGTGGACCGTTTCGATGCCGCGTTTTTCGGGATCTCCCGCCGGGAGGCCAGCGGCATGGACCCGCAGCAGCGGTTGCTCCTCGAGGTGTCCTGGGAGGCCCTGGAGCATGGCAACATCGCGCCGGCCAGCCTGCGCGCCTCGCCGGCCGGTGTATTTATCGGGGTCAGCACCTTTGATTATGCGGGGCTGCGCTATGCAAGGCAGGATTACGCAGGCATCGATCCCTACTTTGCCACCGGCGGGTTCCTGAGTGTGGCGGCGGGCCGTCTTTCCTATGCCTTGGGATTGACGGGTCCGAGCATGGCGGTGGACACGGCCTGTTCTTCCTCCCTGGTGGCGGTGCATCTGGCCTGTCAGAGTTTGCGGAACCGGGAGTGCCAGCTGGCCCTGGCAGGCGGGGTGAACGTGATCTTGTCGCCCGAGCTTTCGATCAATTTTTCCCGGGCTAGGATGCTCGCTCCAGACGGCCGGTGCAAGACCTTCGATGCTGCGGCCGACGGCTATGTGCGCGGCGAGGGCTGCGGGGTGATCGTGCTGAAGAGGCTCGCCGATGCCCTGCGGGATGGGGACCGGGTCCTGGCGCTGGTCCGGGGGAGCGCCGTGAACCAGGACGGTCCGAGCGGCGGGTTCACCGTGCCGAACGGGCCTTCGCAGGAGGAGGTGATCAGGCAGGCCCTGGCAAGCGGGGAGGTGGAGGCGGCCGAGGTGGGGTATCTCGAGGCCCACGGTACAGGTACCTCCCTGGGGGACCCGATCGAAGTGGGTTCCCTGGGGAAAGTCTTCGGGGGACGGGGGCAGAGCGATCCGCTGCTGATCGGCTCGGTGAAGACGAACATCGGCCACCTGGAGGCGGCTTCGGGGATCGCAGGCCTGATCAAGACGGTGCTGTCGCTTCAAGAGGGGGAGATACCGCCGCACCTGCATTTCCGGAAGCCGAATCCCCATATCGAGTGGGAGAAGCTGCCGGTGGAAGTGGTGACGGGACGCAGAAGGTGGCCGGCCGGGAGACGCCGCATCGCCGGGGTCAGTTCTTTCGGATTTACGGGTACGAACGCCCATATCGTGCTGGAAGCAGGTCCGGTTTATGAGCGGAGAAAAAGCGAGCGGGAAAGACCGCTGCATATCCTGGCCTTGTCGGCGAAGAGCGAAGAGGCGCTCCAGGAGTTAGCGGGCCGGTACGCAGCTCATCTCGCGGCGCCCGGGCAAGATGGGTTAGCTGACCTTTGTTATTCGGCCCATACAGGGCGTTCGCACTTTGTGGAGCGGCTCGCGGTGGTCGGCGCTTCCCGGGAAGAGATCAGCGAGCGGCTTTTGGCCTTCAATACCGGCGTGCCAGAGGCAGGCTTAACGAGGGGGCAGGCGGGAGAGAGGCCGCAGGTCGCCTTTGTTTTTGCCGGGCTTTTTCCGGGGGAGTGTTTGCCCTGCCCCGGGATGGGCCGGGCGCTCTATGAGGGAGCTCCAGCCTTTCGCAGGGCTCTCGACCAAGGTGCGGCCCTCCTGGCAGGGCAGCTCCCGCAGCCCTTGCTGGCGGTGCTCTACCCGCGGGGAGGAAGCCAAGCGCCGGGCCCTGAGGCTGCCGGGCCGGCCCTTCTGGCGCTGGAATATGCGCTTTGGGCCTTATGGAAGAGCTGGGGTATTGAGCCGTCCCTGGTGCTCGGCCAGGGGGTGGGGGCCTATGCCGCGGCCTGCGCCGCCGGGGTGTTCAGCTTGGAGGAAGGCCTGCGGCTGGCCGTCGCGCGGGGCCGGTTAAGGGAAAAAACGGCCGGCAGCGGAGAGTGGGAGGAGGCCCGGGCGTCCTTCCGGGAGGTGGCTGCCGGGATTAACTACCGGAGGCCCGCGGTGGGGATCATCTCGGCCCGGACAGGCGAATTGCCGGGCGAGGAGCTGGCCCAGGCCGGCTACTGGGTGGCGGAGGCAAGCGGGCCGACGGACATGGCAACAGGGATCGAAACGCTGCAACGGCAGGGCTGTGGGATCGTCCTGGAGATCGGTCCGCATCGGGCATGGCCGGGCCTGTCCGAGAGAGATGGCCTGTGGCTGCCTGGCCTTGAGGAAGGAACGGACGACTGGCAGCGGCTGCTGGAGAGTCTGGGTGCGTTCTATGTGCAGGGGGTCACGCCGGACTGGCAGGGTTTCGACATAGACTACGGGAGGAATAAAGCCGCCCTGCCGACTTATCCCTTTCAGAGGCAGCGCTATTGGCTCGCGGGGCCGAAGACAGGCCAGGCGGCGCCACTGGCCCTGCCGGCAGAGACCATCCATCCCCTCTTGGGGCGGAGAGTACCGACGGCCCATCGGGACATCATCTTCACGTCCCGCATCGCGAAAGATGCGCCTTCCTTCCTCGGAGAGCACCGGATCTACGGGGCCACGGTGTTTCCGGCAACGGGTTATGTGGAGATGGCCCTGGCCGGGGGTGCGCAACTCTACGGGTCGGACAGTTTGACCATCGAGGACTTCACGATCCAGCAACCGCTCATTCTGCCGGAAGAGGGGGACCGGGCGGTACAGCTGATCATGAGTTCCGCTGGCGAGGGATACGGCTTTGCGATTTATAGTGAAGAGGAGGGAGGGGGCTGGCATCTCCATGCCCAGGGAAAGATCAGGGAGGACGGGGAAGGCGATCAGGCCGCCGGGCTTAAGGAACTTCAGGCCAGGTGCCGGGAAGAACTATCGGTGGAGGCCCACTACGGGGCCTTCCGGGAAAGAGGGATTACCTACGGTCCCGATTTTCAGGGGCTGGAGCGGTTGACGCGCGGGGAGGGCGAGGCCTTGGGATTTTTACGGGCCCCGGCCAAGATTGCCGCTGAGTTGGGGGGCTACCGTCTCCATCCCGCCCTGTTCGATGCGGCTTTGCAGTCGGCCGCGGCGCTCCTTCCCGGTGCCTTGCCGGAAGAGAGTTATCTGCCCGTGGGACTGAAGAACCTGCGGATCGCCTCCCCGCTGCCCGCCGCTCTCTGGTGTCATGCCCGGCTGGGGGGTGCCGATCAGGCGGGTGAGCATCGGGAACTTGATTTTTGTCTTTACGACGAAACGGGCCGGGCCTTGGTGCAGGTAGCGGGGTTTGCGGTGCAACGGGCTTCCTGGCAGACTCTCCTGCGGGAAGTGCCCCGGGAGGGGGAAGAGGGAATCTATGAAGTGACCTGGGAGCCTGAGCCCTTGCCCGCCAGTGTCCGGGACGGGGCCGCGGGAACCTGGCTGATCTTTGCCGACGCCGGCGGTTTGGGAGAAAAGACAGCGGCTGAGTTGCAGACAAGAGGCGCCGAAACGGTGCTGGTGAAAAAAGCGGCCCGTTACGGCCGGTCAGGCGCCGGCCTTTATGGGGTGAATCCCCTGGCACCGGAGGACTTGAAAAGATTGCTCCGTGAAGCCCTGGGGGGGCGTGCCTGCCGGGGCGTGCTCCATCTGTGGAGCCTGGATAGCGGAACAGTGACGGACGGGCCATCACTGGAGTCAGGCCGGGTCCTGGGGTGCGGCAGCGTGCTCCATCTTGTCCAGGCTTTGGGCGAGACGCAACACCGGCCCCGCCTCTGGCTTCTGACGCGCGGGGCCCAGGCGGTCGGAAGCCCGGGGGAACGCGTGGCGGTGCACCAGGCGCCCTTATGGGGATTTAATCGCGTGCTCGCCCTGGAGCTTCCCGAGTTCCGAAGCGCCTGTCTGGATCTCGACCCGGCGGCCCAAGGGCCGGAAGAACGGGACCTGATCAAGGAACTGCTCCATCCCGAGGGGCCCGACAGAGAGGAGCAAATCGCCTACCGTCAGGGCCTGCGCTACGGGGCGAGACTGGCAAAGGCAGGATCGGGACGGGTGAAGAAGGAAGAAACCCTTCCCCTGCGGCTGGCGACCCGGGAGTACGGAATCATCGATAACCTGGCCCTGGCGCCGATGGAGAGACGCCCGCCGGGTCTGGGAGAAGTGGAAATAGAAGTCAGGGCCACGGGCTTGAACTTCCGGGATGTGCTCCGCGTCCTGGGGATGTTGAAGGACTATGAACCCCATTTGCAGGATGCCGGCTCGGCCAGGTTTGGTTTTGAATGCTCCGGCAGGATCGCGGCCTTGGGAGAGGGGGTCCAGGGACTGCACGTGGGAGATGAGGTGATCGCCGGGCTGACGACCGAGGGGAGTCTGGGAAGTTATGCCACCGTGGCGGCGGCAGGCGTTGCCAAAAAGCCGGCCTGGATGAGCCACGCCGCAGGGGCCACGATCCCCCTGGCCTTCTTGACGGCCTATTATGGTCTTGTCCACCTGGCGAAGATCAAGCCCGGTGAGAAGATCCTGATCCATGCCGCGGCCGGTGGCGTAGGGCTCGCCGCGCTCCAGATAGCCCAGCGGGCCGGAGCGGAGATCTACGGGACAGCGAGTCCGGGCAAATGGGAATACCTGAAGTCCCTGGGAGTGGAAAAAGTGTTCAATTCGCGGAGCCTGGCCTTTGCCGGGGAGATAAAGACGCTTACCGGGGGAAGGGGGGTAGACATTGTCCTGAACAGCCTCACGGGAGAGTATATCCCGAAGAACCTGGAGATCCTGGCGCCAGGCGGCCGGTTCATCGAGATCGGCAAGATCGGCATCTGGGATGAAGAGCAGGTAAGGCAGAGGCGGGGGGATGTCAGCTACCATCCCTTTGATCTCGGCGACGTGGCCCGCCAGGATCCCGCCTTGCTGCAGGAGATGCTGGCGCAGCTGATGGAGGGCTTTGGGAGGCGGGAATTGCGGCCCCTCCGGCAGAATGTCTTCACGATCGGGGAGGCGGCCCAGGCTTTCCGGCATATGGCCCAGGCCAGGCATGTCGGCAAGATCGTGCTGACTCAGGAAAAGAGAGAGACGGGGATTCGTCCCGAGGCGACCTACCTGATCACAGGCGGGCTGGGCGCGCTCGGACTGGCGACGGCCCAGTGGCTGGCGGAGCGGGGGGCCGGAAACCTGGTGCTTCTGGGGCGGGGCAATGGACAGGGGGCGGCGCAGGCGCAAATCAGGGAGCTGGAACTCTCCGGGGTGCGGGTAAAAGTTCTCCGGGCGGATATCTCCCAGCGGGAAGAAGTGGCCCGGGCCCTCCAAGAGACCGCGGAGGACATGCCGCCGCTCAGGGGCATTGTACATGCCGCCGGAGTGCTTGACGACGCCCTATTGATAAGGCAGAGTCTCGAACGCTTCCGGAAGGTCATGGCGCCGAAGGTGGAGGGTGCCTGGCACCTCCATGAAGAGACGCAGGGACTCGATCTCGACTTCTTTGTCTGTTTTTCTTCCCTGGCCGCGGTGTTGGGATCAGCCGGCCAGTCCAATTATGCGGCCGCAAATGCCGGCCTGGATTCTCTGGCTTACGAGCGGAGGCGGCAGGGGCTCCACGGGCTCTCCATCAACTGGGGCCCCTGGGATCGCGGGATGGCGGCCGGCCTGGGCCGGGGCGGCAGGGAGCGGATCGCGACCCAGGGTTTAGAAACGATTACGCCCGAACAGGGATTCCGGATGCTTGAGCAATTGCTTCTGGACGATGCGACCGTGGCTTGTGTCGCGCCCGTAAACTGGCAGAAGTACCTGACCTATCATTATCATGGCGCTGTCCCCGGATTTTTCCTGAAGGTGGCCGGGGAGAAGACCGGGTTCTCGGAAAAACCGGCCCTGGTCAGGAAACTTGAGGATGCGCTTGCCGGGGAAAGACATCTGATCCTGATCGATTACGTGCGCAGTCAGGTGGCTGCCGTGTTAGGAGAAAAAGGGTCCGCGGGGATAAAGCCGCGGCAGAGACTTTTTGATCTGGGGATTGATTCCATCATGGCCGTGGAACTCAAGAACCGCCTCGAAGCGGGGCTCGCGCTGCCCCTCCCGGCGACGCTGGTTTTCGACTACCCGACAGCCGAATCGCTGGTTGATCATCTCCTGGAGGAAATGCCTTGCCTTACGGCAGGCGGAGGACTTCCCCCGTCGGGAAGGGAGGAGGAAAAAAGAGCCGCGGGTCCGCTGCCGGCAACTACCGGCCTGGAAGAAGTGTCGCAGGATGAGATAGCGGCGCTGCTGGCGCAAGAACTTCAGGCAATCGAGCAAGAAAAGATCTGACTATATTTTTTCTTCTGTCGCTGCCCACCCGGGATGGTCCAGGTGGGCCTTGTGAATTTGGGCGATGAATTTATTACCCAGCCTGAGCTGCGCCGGTATCCGGGACCAGCCGTACCTGAGGAGGGTGCTCAGCCCGTCATAGAGGGAAACGGTATGCATATAGAGCTCGGCGAATTGCCTGTAGAACTCCGGGAGCGGCAGCGTGGTGGGCAAAAGGGCATGAAAGAGATCGAAGAGCTCGAAGCGCTCCGTGGTCAGTTCCGACCTCTTTTCCCGGTATAGCTCCGAGCCCGGCAAGGGCGTCATAATAGTGAAGGAGGCGTAGCGCAGCTTCATACTCTTTATGTAAGCGGCCAAGGCCCGGAAATCGTCGGCCGTAAAGGCCGGATCGACCATGAAGGAGGCATAAAGAAAAATATCCATCTGCTTCAGGAGCTGCACCGCTGCGGCATGCTGTTCCATGGTAATGCTTTTCTTCATCGCCCGCAGCCGGCCATCGGAGAAGCTTTCCATGCCCACCAGCACAGTCTTCAAGCCGATCTTCCGCCATTTGGCGAACAGCTCCGGGTGGCGCACGATGGTGTCCGTGCGGGCATAGGTAATGTATTTCTTCCGGATTTTTTCCCTGATGATCATGTCCGCCAGCAGGTCCATGCGCTCGGCGTCGAGCATGGTTTCGTCATCACAGAAGTGAACGTAAGGCTCCTGAATGGTTTTCAACTCGGCCACGATCTGCTCCGGATCGCGCCGCAGGTATTTACCGCCCGTCATCTGCCAGATGCAGCAGAAATTGCAGCGCCCCTTGCAGCCTACGGAAGTCCTCACCAGGGCCACGGGCCGGTGCCATTCATAGAAGTAGCTCTGCCGGTGCGGTGCCGTGAGAGACCGATCGGGAAAGGGCAGTTCATTCAACTCGGTGTAAGCCCGGGGCTCGGTGAAACGCAGTTCCGGGCCGGGAATGGCGAGCCCGCGGACCCCCTCCACCGGTTCTTGTTTCTCGAGCCGCTGCGCAAGTTCCCGGAGGGTAAGCACACCCTCGCCGATGGCGATGAAATCGATCCAGGGCTTATTGAAATCCTCAGGCTGGGACGAGGCGTGAATGCCGCCGACCAGGACCACCGTCTCCGGACGGCAGGCTTTGAGCCGGGCGGTGATGTCTCGCATGGCCGGCACGTGGCTCGTGTAACCCGTGATGCCGACCAGGTCCGGAACCATCCGCGTGAAAGCCCTTTCATAATCAGGCTCCAGGCGGGCATCCAGAATCTCCACCTCGTGCCCGTCGAGTTTGGCTCCTGCGGCCAGGTATTCCAGAGCCAGAGGTTCCACAACGAAGACTTCGTCCATCCAAGGCCGGCTGCTGGGAGGTTGTATCAAAAGGATCTTCATCAGGTTTCCCGGTGTGCGGGTTAATTTCTTAAGGGTTGGGCCGCGAGGCTGACTATATAAACCGGTCATCCTTGTGTCAAGAATTAATGCCGCCTTTTTCGAACTTATCTGGGGCCGCTGGTATTGACATGCCGGTCCGCTCTGTTATAGTTTAATCTCATGATTGATATCCTCTATACGCGTTTTGCCACCCCCTTTCCCCCCGAAGTGCTGGAAGATTGTTTATCCGCCATGCCTGCCTCCATCGGGGAAAAAATACGGCGCTATCACCGCTGGGAAGACAGGCAGGCCGGGCTGCTCGGGAAATTATTATTGAAGGAAGCCCTCACCGGGCACGGCTACGGACCCGATTGTCTGAACTTGTTGCAGACGGACGACTACGGCCGGCTGCGGGTAGGCGGTGCCGTGGACTTCAATATCTCCCATTCCGGTGAATTTGTCCTCTGCGCCATAACCTCGGCGGGCAGGGTGGGCGTGGATATCGAACGCATCCGAGCCATGGATATCTCCGGATTTCACCGCTATTTTTCTCAGGAAAACTGGCAGGAGATAAACAGGGCGTCCCATAGCCGGCAATGCTTTTTCGACCATTGGACGATGCGGGAAAGTGTCATCAAGGCCGATGGCCGGGGGCTGTCCGTTCCCCTGAAGGAGCTGCATGTAAAAGAAGGAAAGATCTTATTGAACGGCCAAGTCTGGCATCTCAAAAAAGTGGAACTGGCGAACGCTTATTGCTGTCATGTGGCCACGGACATCGCCAATCCGGAGTTGCGCCTCTTAGGGCCGGCGCAGATACCTTTCCTTTCTAAGGGATAATTCAAGGTGGAGGTAGCAAATGAAAAGATGTCTTCCCGCAATAGTGGCCTATGCTTCTTTATTGGCTCTCTGGGCGTCGGTCCTTTCGGCGGCGCCAAATGAAGTTGTCATTGTTACTTCCTTCTCAAAAGAACTCTTCGAGCCCTATAAAAGGACTTTTGAAGCAAAGAATTCGGGAGTGACGGTCGTTATCAAACAAAAACAAACGACAGAAGGGGTTTCTTATATTCGGCGGACGGCTGCGAAACCGGAGGCGGACATCCTCTGGGCCAGTGCGGTCGATGCCTTTCAGCTTTTGAAGAAGGAACAGTTATTGGCCCGCTATCACCTGCCCAAAGAAATTTCTGCAAAGATACCAGCCAAGGTAGGGGCCTTTCCGATTCACGATCCCGAGGGGTTCTACTTCGGCTTTGCCCTTTCCGGATATGGGATGATGTGGAATAAGCCCTATCTCCAGACCCATAATCTGAAGCCTCCGGCAGAATGGTCTGACCTTGCCAACCCTGAGTATTACGGTCACCTGGTCATTTCCGCCCCTTCCCGGAGCGGGACGGCTCACCTCACCGTGGAGGCCATTCTTCAGGCCTATGGATGGGATAAGGGATGGGCTCTTTTACTCAACATGGGTGGGAACATGGCCGTTGTCACGGACAGGAGTTTCAGCGTTCCGGAAGGGGTGAACAACGGGCGGTACGGCATAGGGATCGTCATCGACTATTTCGGATTATCTGCCATTGCCAGTGGTTTTCCCGTCGATTTTGCTTATCCCTCCCTTACGTCCATTGTTCCGGCGAATGTGGGAATCCTGAAAGGAGCCCCGCATCGTGAAAATGCGCGGGGCTTCGTCAATTTTCTTCTGCATGAGGAAGGACAGCTGCTCCTTTTTAAACCTGATATCGGCCGGCTTCCCGTTATTCCCGAACTCTATGCCAGGGCGCCGGCGGGGTACCCGAATCCGTTCCAGGGCAGGCAAGGAGGATTGCATTTCGATTCCGAGTGTTCCTCCCGGAGATATGATCTTCTGAATTCCCTCTTCGATCAAATCGTGACCTTGAGCCTGGGTGAATTGAAAGAGGCCTGGGGTGCAATTTATGAATCAGAAAGAGCCATGGCCGAGGCGAAGAGCAAAAAGAAGGATACGGCGAAAGCGGCCGCTATGGTCGCCGAAGCCCGTTTATTGGTAACCGCGGCGCCTGTTTCTGAAAGGAACGCCAATAGCGGAGACTTAAATGAAACCTTCCAGGGAAAGGAAAAGACCAAGACGAGGATGAAGGTCGAAAGCGAATGGGGCGCTACCGCCAAGGCCAACTATTTGCAGGCTAGAGATTTGGCTGCCAAAGCCAGGGAACTGCTTTGAGATAATTTCCGAGATCAGCCTGCGGCTGGCTTTTCCAGAAAACCCTTCTCTAGGGGTGCCCCTCAGAGACTGGAAAACTAACCCTGTAGCTGGTATAGTTTTGTGGAAGCCCTCAACTATCCGGAGAGAGAAGAAGGTAAATCTTCATCGCCACAACTGGTAGGAGCCTATTTATGACCAAGAAACGTATTCAAGATTTTGAGATTTTGGATCGAAAACCCTGCACTGCTCTGTGCAGGATCAAGGGAGAGGTTGTCCTTTTTGGCGGATTTGCCGGATACCATCAAAATATTATTGAGGAAAATCTACCTTGGCCCCAGGTACTAGTCCATGGAGGTATGAATTCTTATGAGGATAGGTTTTTAAATCCTTTCGACTTCATATTTCTTTGCAGTTTGTTTAAAGGCGAGTGCTTTGATCCTGGTGACATGTCAGTGAAAAAGAAGATTGCCCTGGTTGGTACGGAATCGGAATTGGATCGCACCCTTAAGGCAATAAACTTTACCTTTCAAGGACCGGAAAAGATTTTTTTTGAAACCACCGGAGTTGAACCCAAGTGGCGGAAGCAGTACTTAAAAGAAAAAAAATATTTTTCCCTCAAAAATAAAGAGGGAAAGCCAATCCCGCTGGAGCAAATGCTATCTTGTCATGGACTTGGCAGTGCCTTGCCGAACAAATGGTCTGTGGAAAGAACAAAAAACATGCTCTTTATAATCCGTGATCTTGAGACCGGCAAGTGCCGGGAATTGGACATCTCACCAAAGGAAGATGAAACAATAAAACCGGTATGGGATAGTCCTCCCTATTACGGCGGCTTTCCCACAGCCCTTGCCTTTTCCCTCCAGGTACTGGGATACGGATCGCCGTTTCAGTCCAAAGGTCCTACCACATGCATGCTTCTGCGTTTGAATGGTCTTGCCGTATTGGTTGATTGCTGCCCCTTCTGGGATTTGCTGGCCCTGAAGACAGGCGTCAGCGTCGCGGAGATAGACGCGCTGATTCTTACCCATTGCCATGAAGATCATATGGGAGGTTTGTTGAAACTCATCCGCAGGGGAAGAAGAATCAGAATATATACGGCCAATGATATTTTTCAGATGATGCTATGCATTCTATCGTGGCAGCTCGATATGTCGACAGATGTGCTCAAAGAGCACTTTGAATTTCATCCCGTACCGATAGAAAAATGGACGACCATCTCCGGAATTAACTTTTTCTTTCAATACACATCCCATCCTATACCATGCATTGCTGTAAGAGCCCGGAAAAAAAACGTTCAGGGGCTGCCGGCTGAAGTTCAGATCACTTCCGACACCGTGGGTATGACCTGTGCCCAGAATATGCTCGCCCTGGGGGTTATTTCCGACCATAGATATGCCCAACTCATGAATGTCTTTGAAGGAGACGTGACAATTGCGGACGGTGGAGAGGCGGGTATACATCCGGCGCTTCAGGACTTCATGGGGCATGACGTCAGGGCTACTTTTTTGGGGCATCGGCAAAGCGAAGTGGCCGATGTGCCCCTCCATTTCTCCTTCGTAGAGCCCTACCACCTATTCCCCTTTGAGAATCTCAGCACAGCATCTATCATCAGCCGGGCAATTGACAGTTTTTTAAAACCCTTCCCAAACATCGATGTGGGACATTGGGCGCAAATATTGAGGGAAGCGGCCATCTATCGCCCCGTAGCCATCGGGCAGTTGATTCTGCAGGAAAAGATGGAAGAATCTGAATTCCTGTTTATTGTCGGCTTTGGTCTTTTTTCTGTAATCACCAATAATCAGGAAGTCGCCGTCTTGCATTCAGGCAATTTTTTCGGGGAAAATGTCTTTGTCTCTGACACTAAAAAGAGGACTGCCCATGTAAAGGCGTTAACTTACGGGATTATCGTCGGATTGAATGCCGATGTAGTTCATGAGTTTTTGAATGACAATCCGGACGTCAAAAGCCGTTTTTATCATCTGGCAGAAGCCAGAGAGCTGCTGAGTCGGACGCTATTGTTTGGACAATTAGACGTAACTGAAAAGACAAATCTTGCCCTGTCTCTGAATAAGATTAGTTTGTGCACAGGAGATTATCTAATAAAAAAGGGGGAAACTGACAACTGCGGATATGTATTATCTCATGGAGCGTTAGAGATTCCCGATGCAGACATTTTCTTTACTCCGCCCTCTATGGTCGGTGAATTCACCGCCGCAGGCTTCACCGAACGACGTACCGCCGATGTCAGAGCCACGGAAGATTGTACAGCGGTCTATAAAATAACCCGCAGTGATCTCCAAAGGTTGATGCAATCAAGCCCGGATATCGAAATAAAGATAAAAGAACTGGCCCGCGCCCGAGGCCTCAAGATATGACGGCTTGGACGAAAGAGGCCTATTCGGCTGCACTCAGCTGTATCTCCATTATTTTATTAATTTTCCTGGGGTGTGCAGCTAACCACCCCAAAGAAGTGTACCGCGGGTACTACGGGAGCGAACCGCCCGCAAGCTCCCTTGCGGAATTGGATCTCGGGGCAGCCTACGAAGCGATCATCGATGACATGTTCTATGTCTCTCAAACAAAACATGGCTCGGTGACCTTGCTTGCCGGTGTTCATCGGATAAAGTGGGCTGTGGTCTTTGGAGTCAGTGTGATGGTCGACGCTAGGGGTTATGCTGCTTACGAAACAGTCTCGAATATCAAATTAGAAGCGGGCCATCGATATAAACTCTTGGCGGACAGGACAACCGGGCATGGATATAAAGTCTTTTTCTGGATCGAAGACATAACCACCGGGGAAATTGTGTCCGGGGAAAAGAAGCCATGAAATCCCTAATATTGCCGTATGGGTGGATTCTCCTTCTGACATTGTTATCCGGATGCATTCATGTGCCCATGTCCTCCGAAACAACCATTCATGATCCGCTGCAGAGCATTCAACCTATCGAACAGGGAGAGTCCGTTGTGGTGTATGGAGAGAATGCGCCGGTTCCAAAGCAGTCAACATTAGGTTCTTATTTCACGGCGAATTGCGCGGCCACCTCCCAGGGAAATACCATAGGCGAACTGATTAGGAGCATATTGAAGTTGAACCCGCAGCCGGGAAGGTTTGCGGTAAGACATTTGAAGGATCTGGAGACGGAAAAAGATCCGGATTGCCTGCCCATAAGTGGCGATTCCATTTTATGTATGCTAAATTTGCCGAAGCTCCGGGTCGCGGCAGATCGATTGCGCTATGCGATTCATGTCAAGGAGACTTTCGAAGCCAAGATTCATGTTCCTCTTTATGCACCCCCTTTTGGGGTTGCTTCCTGCAGCAACAAAACGGTTCTGGAAGCCACGGTATGGGAACTTTCCACGGAGAAGTGCCTCGGTTCTTTTTCCGTTTCCGCCGAAGGTGAATATACCGTAATGGCATATCTGCTCCACATCGTTGTCACTCGCGACACACAAAAAGACGCCACACAAAGGCTTGCGCGAGAAATCGTGGAAAGATTAACAGGCCTGAAGCCTCTTGAATAAATAGTCAATTAAATTATATATTATAATACATAGCAGCACTGTCCAACGATTCACACAACGAATGGAGGCAACATTATGCATGAAGACAGCAAGAGTCAGGTAACGGGCGGAGCAGACAAACAAGCATCCGGCAGAAGCGCGTCGAACCGCGACTGGTGGCCCAATCAGCTGAACCTCAAGATCCTGCACCAGCACTCCTCCAAGTCCAATCCGATGGGCGAGAGTTTCAACTACGCCGAAGAGTTCAAGAGCCTCGACCTGGCAGCTCTGAAGAAGGATCTGCAGGCGCTGATGACCGACTCGCAGGACTGGTGGCCGGCGGACTTCGGCCACTACGGGCCTTTGTTCATTCGCATGGCATGGCACAGCGCCGGCACGTACCGCACCGGTGACGGTCGCGGCGGCGCCGGTGCGGGCCAGCAGCGCTTCCCGCCTATCAACAGTTGGCCCGACAACGCGAGCCTCGACAAGGCGCGCCGGCTGCTTTGGCCGGTCAAGCAGAAATATGGCAAGAAAATCTCCTGGGCCGACCTCATGATTCTTGCGGGCAACGTCGCCCTGGAGTCGATGGGATTCAAGACCTTCGGCTTTGCTGGCGGTCGTGAAGATGTCTGGGAGCCGGAAGAAGACGTCTACTGGGGTTCTGAGAACAAGTGGCTGGATGACAAACGCTACTCCGGCAACCGGACCCTCGAAAATCCGCTCGCTGCCGTGCAGATGGGGCTGATCTACGTCAATCCGGAAGGCCCGAACGGCAACCCGGATCCGCTCGCGGCGGCCAGGGATATCCGCGAGACTTTCGCCCGCATGGCCATGAACGACGAAGAGACGGTGGCGCTCATCGCCGGGGGGCACACCTTCGGCAAAACCCACGGCGCCGGCCCGGCGTCCCATGTGGGGCCTGAACCCGAAGCGGCGGGCCTCGAGGAGCAAGGCCTCGGTTGGAAGAACAGCTTCGGCACCGGCAAAGGCGGCGATGCGATCACCAGCGGCCTGGAGGTCATCTGGACCACGACGCCCACGAAGTGGAGCGGCAACTTCTTCTGGAACCTGTTCGGCTTTGAATGGGAACTGACGAAGAGCCCGGCCGGCGCGCACCAGTGGCAACCGAAGGGTGGAGCAGGCGCCGGCATGATTCCCGATGCCCACGACCCGTCGAAGCGTCGCAGCCCGGCCATGCTGACCACTGATCTGTCCTTGAGGTTCGACCCGGCTTACGAAAAGATTTCCCGGCGCTTCATGGAGAATCCGGATGAGTTCGCGGACGCCTTCGCCCGGGCGTGGTTCAAGCTGACGCACCGCGACATGGGGCCGCGTGCCCGCTATCTCGGCCCGGAGGTTCCGACCGAAGCGCTCATCTGGCAAGACCCCATCCCCGCGGTCAATCACAAGTTGATCGATGAAAAGGACATTGCCTCCCTCAAGGGCAAGATCCTGGCTTCGGGGCTGTCCGTATCCCAACTGGTGTCGACTGCCTGGGCGTCGGCGTCCACCTTCCGCGGCTCCGACAAGCGCGGCGGGGCAAACGGCGCACGGATTCGCCTCGCGCCGCAAAAGGATTGGGAAGTCAACCAGCCGGCTGAGCTGGCGAAAGTGCTGAATACGCTCGGAGGAATCCAGGGCGCGTTCAACAGCGCAGCCTCCGGCGGCAAGAAGGTCTCCCTTGCTGACCTCATCGTTTTGGCTGGCTGTGCAGGCGTCGAGCACGCCGCGCAGCAGGCCGGTCACGATGTGGCGGTTCCCTTCTCGCCGGGACGCATGGATGCCTTGCAGGAGCAGACCGACGTGGCCTCCTTTGCCGTGCTCGAACCGATTGCCGATGGCTTCCGCAACTACCTCAAGGGCCGATACACCGTACCGGCCGAGGCGTTGCTGGTTGACAAAGCGCAATTGCTGATGCTGACCGCACCGGAGATGACGGTGCTCGTTGGCGGTATGCGCGTGCTGAACACCAACTTCGGACAGACCCGGCACGGCGTTTTTACCAAGAAGCCGGAAGCGCTGACCAACGACTTCTTCGTGAACCTGCTCGATATGGGCACGGAGTGGAAAGCGGTATCGGACGCCAAGGACACATTTGAAGGGCGCGATCGCAAGACCGGCAAGGTAAAGTGGACCGGCACGCGTGTCGATCTCATCTTCGGTTCTAACTCCCAGCTCCGGGCTCTGGCCGAGGTCTACGGAAGCGCGGACAGCCAGAAGAAGTTTGTCCAGGACTTCGTGGCGGCCTGGACCAAGGTGATGAACCTCGATCGCTTCGACCTCGCCTGATCGTTGCATCAACGTCTTCAAGGACGCCTGACAGGGCGATGAAAATAATGCCAGCTAACACCCGGTTCGGCGGACGGCGTACCGCCGCCGCTGAACCGGAACTTTGCACCTTTTAAATAATACGGATAGAAGAGATAAGGTATCTCAAAATTTTATATATTTACCAAATTCTTTTACGATATTATCCGGTTGACTAAAGAGGTCATTTAAAATTTTCAAGCACTCGTCCGGCTTGACATACTCGATGCCCATTTCCAGCTTTTCAGCCATAGCCAGAACTTCGGGATCTTTGGTTGCTTTAGCAAAAGCATCTCTTAAAATGTTCATTATCTCAGGGGGAGTCTTCGGGGGAGCAATAATAGGACGACCGATTCGATCTGGACCAGAACGTAGGGCCATAAGTTTTTTGCCTATCGGATCAGTGGTCAGATCCTCATCCACCGGCAACTTCTCAATGCCGGGTTCAAGTACCCGGCCACGGATCAAAGGACGATATGACCCGTTCTCGATTTGGGTTTTAAATGAGGCATAAGAAGTGGCCTTACCGTCTATTTCTTTCCTTTCGATGGCCAGGGCGACTTCAGGGCTTGAACGGTAATAGACCATTTGTATATTTTTTATCCCGGCAAAGGCTTTTAAAAGGAGCGGAAAATGAGCAGAACTGCTGGCCGGACCGCCGGCTCCAAACTTGATTGGTATTTTTGCCTTCCTGAGGTCTTCAACAGACCTATAAGGGGTGTCGGCCCTTACGGTAAGAACATTTGATTCCACAGAAGGTGATCCTATCCAGGCGAACTTGGTCAGATCAAACTTGACCCCTTCCGTCTTCAACAGTTGGGCAAAAGGGATACCCCTGTTGACAACTCCGATGGTTAATCCATCGGGCTTGGCAATATTGTAAATATGATTGGCAGCAATGATACTGGTCGCTCCCAGCATATTCTCGACTATGATCGTCGGTTTTCCGGGGATATACTTGGGAAGGTATTTAGCAAAAATCCGGGCCATGCGATCATACCCCCCGGCAGCACCAACGGTTATGGTAATCGTCTTTCCCTCATAATATGGCGCCGCCTGAAGTACTTCAGGATAGACAAATATCAAGGTGATAAAGAAAGCAACGATTAACAGCAACTTCTTTCTTTTCATAGGGACACCTCCTTGACAATACGCCCAGATTTATGTGCCAAGCCTCTGGCACCATTCCGCCATCAACGCAGTGTACGACTGATAATCTTCATCACGGAAAAAGGTAGGCATCCTCCGATTTCCCCGCTGTGTAATGTGGTGGGGGATTCCGGCGGCTATAACACGGGCAATTCGAGCCATGACCAAAAACTAATCCAATTTCGCCACCCTGTCAAGGCATAATTAAATATGGATGTCCCCCGAATTCCTTCCGAATTCCTCAGCTTGCCACGGCGGAATGCGAGTTATTGCTTTTTTAATACTATCTTGCGGAACTCTTTGATATAGGTAGCCGCTTGTTCTGCTGATGATGCCCTGATGGGAAACATATTTTGCCTGGCTTTTTCAAAATAGGGATCTACTTTAATGTCCATCCGTACCGGATGGTAATTAATCTTCACCAGGGTCTCCTGACCTTCCTTGGAAAGCATAAAGTCGATAAACAGCTTGCCTGCATTGGGGTGTGGCGCACCTGCCGTGACCGTAAGAACACGTATACCCGCTAAAGTGGGCGCCGTGAGGTTTATTATTTTAATGGGTGCGCCTACCTTTATCATATCAACGGCCCGGTGCAATATCCCCTTTGCTATGGGAAACTCGCCCGCAGCACACAATTGCATTGCCAGAGTCTTGCCGTTATAAATTTTGAGTTGTTGGTCTGCAAATCGTTTCATGAATGACAAAGCCTTTTCCCTGCCCATAAATTGCATCATTCCCTCATACCACTCAGTTTCGACATCGGAAAAACCGATATTCCCTTTCCATTTTTGGTTCAGAAAGTCGTCGTACGATTTCGGCACGTCTTTTTCATTTACTATCTTGGTATTGTAAACCCAGCAGTTATTAGAAGAGTAATAAGTGTTCCAGTAGCCTTCAGGATCTGTAAAGCCTTTTGGCCAATCCTTCGTTTCAGAGGAAACATGCGTCTGCATGAGCCCTTCCCTGCGAAAGATATTTACATCAGTTCCATTGATCTGCAAAACATCGGCAACCATTTTGCCGGCCCTCTTATCAATGAGATTTTTTTGCAAATTGATCGTCGAGCTTCCCACCCGCCAATATTCAAATTTCATGAAGGGGTATTTCTTCATGAACGCATCACCGACCGCCTTAAAGTCAGGCACGGTCAGACTAGCGTAAAAGGTAAGAGTCCCTTCACTTTTGGCCTTTTCCACCAGAGAATCGGCCTGAACTGAAGTGGCTTGAAGAACTGCAAATAAAAAAACTGCCGCCATCAACGCCTTACCGATTGCCGAACGAAATTCCCTCCGAACAGATAACCTTAACATGTCATTACCCCCCTTTTACAGTTTTCGTACGGTTCTATGCCATTATCTCCCCCGGGAGCTGGCAAGCATAAGCGAGGGCCTACAATACAGCCTGTGCGTAGTGACTTGTAGTTTGTGGTTTTTGCCATGAAATGCATCCCCCCCATGCTGTTTCATAACAATGTGCTGGATTTTTCTATGTTTCGAAATGGGTCTATGAACTATAAGATATTGCTTGTCAAGAAGAAAATTGTCGCAATATTGGAGTGGGCATAAAGCTATGTGTAAGGGATAAAAGAGTCAACCGAAGGATAAAAGATAACCCTTCAAGAGAGTAAAGGGCAAGGATAAGTTGTTTTTGACGCGGCATTAGTCATCCTATTTCAGGCGAGACCAATTCTTTGCCGTTAACACGAGTCCGGAGGCGCAAAACAGTGCCGCGATGACGTACATCCCGGTATAGCCTGTCAGATCGACAGCCAGACCATTCACTAATGCCCCCAGTCCGTTACTCAGCGGAAAGGATATGGAAAAACTCGCCATGGCTCGACCGCGGCGCTCAACGGGAGCCTTTTCCATAGCAAAGGCAAGAATGCGCGCATTGCCTATGGCCGAGCCGATAAAATAGAGTGCTCCAGCGGCCATCATCCCTGACAGGCTGGTGACGAAGGGCGGAATCAGGAGCGCCACGCTCTCCAGTATGAAGGCGGCAATGAGGGAGTTGCCGCAGCCGATCTTGTCGGATAGGCGGCCAAGAAGGGGCCGCGCCAGCACGCTGATCACCCCGGTGACGATGAAGAACCAGCCGAAATGACTGATGTTGAGTTTGTGGGCATAGAGGACGCCGAAGCTGGTGAAACAGGGAAGAGAAAGATGAGAGGTGAAAAGCAGGGTCGCAGCCAGTAAAACATTTCGGTCAAACACGCCAATAATATCACGCCACCATGATTCCGAATGCCTGGCCTGGTCGTGATGCGGTGTGGCCGTTAAGGGAGGAGACATCATTGCTGCGGCGCCGGCGCCCGCTAACGCAAACATCATGGCGACAATAAAGGCAACGTTGAACCCGCCGAAGGGCGCGTCGATGATCCATAAAGCCACGGCGGGAAAAAAGATCGTCGCGAGGGATTGCACCCCGCCAAAGTAACCGGATGCTTCACCGCGGCGTGCAGGGGGTGCGCTGGAGGCGAGAATCATATAACATCCCGTCGTCATTCCCGACCAACCGATGCCGCGCAGACCATTGGCAAGCATTGTCATACCGATAATCGGGGTGAAACAAAAAGAGATGCTGAGGGTTTGCACAAGCAATCCCAAGATAAGCACGCGTGAATCGCTCCACCTATCGGCCCAATAGCCAATGATGGGCCGGGACAACACGCTCGTAACGCCGAATGCTGCCAGAACCAATCCGACGATGGACGGGGAACCGCCAAGGTGAGTGATATAGAGTGGTAGGGTTGGTTGGAGGACGAAATGCTGCGCGTAGCCGAGAAACTGTACTACGCAAAGGAACACAAAGGCGCGCGTCAGGATGGATTCAGGTTTAGGAGATGTCATTTTTTACGGTCTCGTAAAAAGTCAAAAAACTGTCACTCCCGCGGAGACCCACAGGGCCTAAAGGCGGGAGTCCAGACGTCGTCCCCGCCTCCGCCTCCGCGGGGGTAACCTCCGGCGGGGAACCAAGCAATCACTGGTTTCCCGCCTGCGCGGGAATGACAATAAAGAGAAAAATGCGATTATTTGCGAATTCATCATTTTTTTAGAATTCCTAAATGCCCATTCACTTTCAATTATAATAGTAAGCCGATTTCCTTTTCAAGATCAGCCTGCGGGAGGCTTTTCCAGAAAACCCGTCTCAATGAGATAGTGAAGATACCTTTGCACCAGTGCTTCGTCAACACCGGGGCAGATGATGCCTGACCGTTCGAGCACTTGCCGGGTAAGGGTATTGTCAAAGTGCATGACTGCGGCTTTGTCCTGCCCACCGGCGCCGGCAAAGAGCGGCAGGTACGGGAGGAGCGCGTTTTCGGGATCGGTTTCCATGCTCCGGACCGCCTTGATCCGCCATGGATCATAGGGCATGGTCTCGATCCGGTAGCCGAAGGACCGCAGCAAATCCACCAGCCGCGCCGAGGAAATGGGGGAGGCGTTCACCAGATGGAACACCTGGCCGTAGGATTCGCGCCGGAGCGACAGATGGACCAGGGCCCGGGCTGCGTAATCCACCGGGGTCATGTCCTCGCGGTCCCGGTCATCCACGGGGGCGATGCCCATCTGGATACAGGCCTTGAGGAGGACGCAGAAGAAATCCTGCAGGTTCGTCGTGCCCGTTTCCATCCGGCCGGTAATCCGGCCCGGGCGGTAAAAGGCCACGGGCTGACCCTGATGGCAGGCCTGTTCCAGAAGACGCTCAGCCACCCACTTGCTCTGGGCATAGCCACCCCGGGGAGGCCTTTCCAGGGTAAGCGCGCTCTGCTCCAAGGCGTGACAGGCCGGCACGCCTTCGGGGACGGCGAAGATTGAGAGGGAGGAGACGTAATTTATCGCCTTGGCTTTCCCTTGGGCGGCAAACCGGAGCAATCCTAAGGCACCGCCCACGTTCGTCGGCTTCAGCATGGCGTAGGGGGCCACCAGATCCACTCGCGCCGCTATGTGATAGACGATGTCCACCTGGTCGGACAGCCAGTGGTAATGCCGCGACTCGCTGCCTAATCCTTCCCGGGAGGTATCCCCGGGGAAAGCGCTGATCCTTTCCGCCAGAGACTCGTCCCAGAGACCGTATTTTTCCAGGCTCTCCCTTACCCTCCGGCCGGCATGGTCCGCATTCTGAGACCTCACGAGACAATGGATGCGGGCCTCCGTCCTTTGCAGGAGTTCGGAGAGGACGTGGGCGCCGAGAAAACCCGTCGCTCCGGTGAGGAGCACATGCTGCGGTTTAGCGATCGCCGGAAAGGTCCTGACCGGAGGCGCCGGGATATCCTCCGGAAGCACGCACTCGGCATGGAGATCGATCCGGTCCCCCGGCGCGGCCCCCGCGGGATGGAGCAGGAGTTCCTTGAGGCGGCCCAGGAAGCCTTCCAGGGTCGGGTTGAGGTACAAATCCCGGATCTGCACCTTCAGGCCAAATTGCTCCGAAGCCCGGGTGGCGAGCTTTACGGCGGCCATGGACGTGCCGCCCAGCGCAAAGAAGTCATCGCCTGCGGCGGGTCCTTCCAGGCCGAGCACCTGGCACCAGAGGGCGAGCAGGTCTTCCTCGACGCCATCTCGCGGACGGTACGCTTCCCGGCCGCGGGCCGGGGATGGGGGCGCGGGATCGGGCAGCGCGGACCGGTCCACCTTGCCGCTCGAAGTCAGCGGGAAGGATGCAAGGCGGAGAATATGGGAAGGGACCATGTACTCGGGCAGCCGCTCGCTGAGCCGGGCTCTGAGCCTGGCAGCGCCGAGGTCCCCCTGACCGGTTACATAGGCCACCAGGGTCTTCTCTCCCCGCACCTCCCGGGCCAGCACCAGGGCCTCTTCGACGCCCCCGTAGCCCCGCAGGCATTGCTCGACCTCGGCGGGCTCGATCCGGTGTCCCCGGATCTTGACTTGTGCGTCCTTCCGGCCCCGGTAAGCGATCTCCCCTCCGGCTAGCCACGCCCCCTTGTCGCCGCTCCGGTAGAGCCGCGTGCCCGGCAGGAAGGGGTTGGGCACAAAGGCCCCGGCGGTCAGCTCCGGCTGGTTGAGATATCCCCTCGCCAGCCCCGGGCCGCCGATGCAGATCTCCCCGGAGACGCCGGCGGGCACAGGTTGCAGGTGCTCGTCCAGGATATACACGGGGGTGTTGAGCAGAGGCCGGCCGATGGGGAGCGAGGCGCCGTAGGGACGCTTCGGGTCCACAGTGTGGATGCTGGTGCAGACCGCGGCTTCCGTGGGTCCGTAGGCATTGAAGCAGGCCATGGCTTCGGCATATCGCAGGGCGTCACGCACGCTGGCGGGCTCGCCGGCCATGATCAAGACCCGGAGCCCCTGGAGCCGGCGGTGATCCAGTTCGGCAAGATAAAAAGGAGGGAGGGTGACGGCGGTGATCCCCTGGCGCAGGATAAAGTCCTCGAAGGACCTGATGTTGCCGATCACCTCCTCCGGGGCCGGCACCAGGGCCGCCCCGGCATAGAGGGCCATGAAGATTTCGGAAAGCGAAGCGTCAAAGGAAAGGGGCGCAAACTGCATGACCCGGTCCGTCTCCCCGATGCCGAAGGCACGGATCTGCTCCAGAGGCATGTTGACGAAACTCCGGTGCTCGATCATCACTCCCTTGGGCACGCCTGTGGAGCCGGAGGTGTAGATGACATAGGCCAGGTGCCCCGGATGCACCGCCAGGCCGGGGTCACTCAGACCGTCTCCCACGACCGCCTCCTCGATGGGGAGCACGGTCAGTGCGGGGTCCAATTCCCGGATGCGGCCGGCGAGGGGCTCTTCCGCCAGGACGAGCTGGCAGCCGCTGTCGGCCAGCAGCTGCCGGAGGCGCTGGTCCGGGAAGCGGACGTCCAGGGGAAGATAGGTCCGGCCGGCCTTCAGGATGCCGAGGAGACCGATCACCGCCCAGGGGCCCCGCCGGGTCAGCAAGCCCGTTGGGGCTTCGCCGGCGGGCCGCTGCTGCCTGATCAGGTAATGGGCCAGGCGGTTGGCGGCCTTGTTCAGTTCCCCGTAGGTCATGGACCGGCTGTCCGTGATGAGGGCCGCCTGATCCGGGGTTTTTTGCACCTGCTCTTCAAAGAGGCCGTGAATGGTTACGTCCCGGACCGGCGGCAACGGCCGACCCTTTCCTGTCAAGGCCGCGAATTCGTTTTCTGTGAGCATGGGAATAGTGGAGACAAGGGCTTCCGTATCCCTGGTCATCTGGGAAAGGAGGCGCTCATAATGAGCTCCCAGGCGGTCGATGGTTCCCTCCGCAAAGAGCGCCCTGTCGTATTGCACGGCCAGGGCCAGGCTGCCTGCGGAATCGCGGAAAGAAAAGGCCAGATCGAACTTAGCCGTTTCCTCTTCGATGGCGAACCCGCGGATCACGAGCCCCTGGTCCCGGAACTCTTCCTTTTCCTCCTCCTCGTAGAGGACCATGACGTCGAAGACGGGCGAGCGGCTCAGCAGCCGGGGCAGATGCAGCTCATCCACCAGGAGATCGAATGGATAGGCCTGATGCTCGTGGGCGTCGGTGACGGTCCGGCGCATCCTGTCCAGTACCTCGCCGAGCCGGTCCGTACCCAGGATGGTGTCCCGGAGCGCGAGGGTGTTCACGAAAAACCCGACCTGGTCTTCCAGGTCTGCCTGATCACGGCCCGCAGCCGGTGTGCCCACGACGATGTCCTCCTGCATGGTATAGCGGTAGAGGAGGATCTTCAGCCCGGCCAAGAGCACCATGAACACACTGGCCCCCCGGCTCCTTCCCAGGTCCGCCAGCTTCTCCCGGAGCGCTCCTCCGAGGTGGAAGCGCCGCGTGCGTCCCTGGAGCGAGCGCACCGCCGGGCGTGGATAATCCAGGGGCAGCTCCAGGGAGGTCAATTCCCCCCCCAGCTGCCGGTGCCAGTACTGCCGGTGCGCCTCGCTGGCCCCGGACTTCAGGCGGGCATTGTGCCACAGGGCGTAGTCCTTGTACTGTATCCGCAGCGGGGCGAGTCCATCGCCTATGCCCCCGGCAAGCACCCTGTAGAAATGCCGGAGCTCACGGCTGATGACACCCATGGACCACTGGTCGCTGATGATGTGGTGCATGACCAGGCCAAAAAGGTAATGCCGGGCCTGGCCAAGATGATAGAGGGCCGCCCGCAGGGGCGGTCCTGCGGTCAAAGCAAAAGGCGCGGCGGCCAGTTTTTTTACGGCCGCGGCGGCCGCGGCCTCCGGGTCATCCCGGCCGCTAAGGTCGATGAGCGGCAGGTCGATCCCCGCCTGGGGCAGCACGATCTGTCTGGGCTCTCCGTCTTGAAGGACAAACATGGTCCGGAGGATCTCATGGCGCTCGCCGAGCATCCGCAGTGCACCCCGGAGGGCTGCGACATCAAGGTCCCCCTCGATGCGGATGGCGAAGCTCATGTTATAGGCCCCGCTTCCCTCCTGGAGGTGGTGCATCACCCAGAGCCGCTCCTGTCCATGAGCCAGGGCATAGGATGGGGCCTGCGGCGCTCGCGCGATGCGGTCCGGCACTTGGGCCGCCTTACCCCGGATAGCCGCGGCCAAGTCGGAAATAGTGGGGTGCGCAAAGATATCCCGGAGCCTGAGTTCGACCTGGAGTTCACGGGCCAGGCGCAGCACAATGCGGGTGGCTGTGAGGCTGTGCCCGCCGATTTCGAAGAAATTGTCAAGGATGCCCACGGGCGCGTTGTTCAGGACAGACTCCCAAATTCCGGCGATGGTGCGCTCCAGATCATCCCGGGGCGGAGCGAAGTGGACCGCCGCCTGCAGGGGCAGATGGCCCGCTTGGGCTAGGGCCTTGCGGTCCACCTTGCCGTTGGGGGTAAGGGGTATCCGGTCTACGGGGAAGAACCGGGTCGGAATCATGTATTCCGGCAGCCGTTCCCGGAGGGCCTCGCGAAGCCCGGCGGCATCCAGGTCCCGGTCACAGAGCAGGTAGCCTTGCAGCTCCATGCCCTCTGCCGTTGGGGCGGCAAGGACGACGGCCTGCCCGATGCCCGGCAGTTCCTTCAGGCGGCTCTCGATCTCCGCCGGCTCAATGCGGAAGCCTCGAACTTTTACCTGCTCGTCGTTTCGCCCCAGACAGCGCAGCCTCCCCCCGGGGAGCCAGTGTCCCAGGTCGCCGGTTAGGTATACTCTCCGGCCGTCCAGGGCGGGGATGGCCACAAACCGTTCGGCCGTAAGGTCTTCCCGCAGGTAATAGCCCCGGGCCAACCCCTCTCCGCCGATGGCGATCTGCCCGGTCACGCCCTCGGGCGCGAGCGTCCCGTCGGCGGCGAGCACATAAACAGACTCGTTCAACAGGGGGTGGCCGATGGTCAGGCCGCTTTTTTCATCGAGCTGGGCTGCGGTGCTCCAGATCGTGGTCTCCGTGGGACCGTAGACATTGAAAAGGGCGACCCGGCCAAAGAGCGGGGCCAGCCGGTCATAGAGATCGGCTGGCAAGGGCTCGCCCCCGATCAGCAACACCCGCAGGTACCCCAGGGCCTCCCTTGGATCGCGCCCCTCGAGGAGCGCCTTCAGATGGGAGGGCGTCACTTGCAGCACCGTGGTCCCCGAGGCTTGCATTTCTGCAAGGATCCCTCCGGGGGCCTCAAGCACGTCGGCCGAAGAAATAACCACGCTCATCCCCGCAAGCAGGGTGCCGATCAACTCTAGCACCGAGATGTCGAAGGTAATCGTAGTCAGGGCATAGAGACGGTCCCGGGGCTGCATACCGAAGACCCGGGGCAAATTCCGGCTGAAGGAGACCACGTTTTTGTGCTCGATCATCACTCCCTTAGGATCGCCCGTAGAACCGGAGGTGAAGATGATGTAGGCAAGATTGCCGGCGCCGGCCGCAGGAGGGGGATTTTCTCCCTTCAGGTCGCCCCGGACCGGGAAAAGCCGCATGCCCGGAGGCCAGGACCCGGCCTCGGCCAGGGCCGGCTCCGTCACGATCGTGCGAGCGCAGCTGTTCGCCAGGATGTAGCGCACCCTGGCCTCGGGATAGGAGGGATCGATAGGCACATAGGCCCCGCCGGCCTTGAGGATGCCGAAGATGGCCGCCACCATCCACTCCGAACGGCCCATCACCAGGGCGACCGGCTCCTCGGGCCGGACCCCGTAGTCGCTCTTCAGTACCCGGGCAATGCCGTTGGCCGCGGCATTGAGCTCTCCATAGCTCATAGGTCGCCCCTGGCAAATCAGGGCCTCGGCGCCGGGGATTTCGGCTGCGCGGGCCTCGAAAAGATCAATGATGGTGAGAGAACGGTCATAGTCGTCGGAGGTGCGGTTATACTCTGTGATCAGCCTCCGGCGCTCCCCGGGGTCAAGGAAAGCGATGCCCGCCAGGGGCAGGTCCTCCCGGGTGCACAGGGTGTCGATGAGGTTCGCCAGGTGGCCGGCGATCTGCGCCACCAAGGCCGGATCATGTACCACCCGGTTATATTTGAGCGTCAGCTTCAGCTGCTCGCCCGGCAAGGCCTGCACTTCGAAATCATAGTTGGTGTGTTCGAGGAAAGCGAGTACGGAAGCGGTAAAGGGCAGGGAGGTTTCCGCGGCAGGAGCCAGGGGATAGTTGTCAAAGATCAGGATGTGGTTCAGTAGATCCTGCTTAAGAGGGCTCAGGGCCTGCACGTCTGCCAGGGCCACATGATGGTGCTCCAGGGCCGAGACGGCCTCATCTTGAACCTTCTTGAGCAGGCGGGAAAAGGTCATGGGGCCTTCCGCGTCGTCCCGGGCGTCGATCCGCACGGCAATGGCGTTGATGAAGAGGCCCACCAGGGAGTCGATGCCGGGCAGGTCGGCGTTGCGGCCCGACACGGTGGCCGCGAATACAACGTCGCGGGTGTCGTTGTAAACGCCCAGGAGCAGCCCCCAGAGGCACTGGATGATGGTATTGACGGTAACGCCTAAGCGGGCTCCCAGGGCGGCCAGGGCCTTGGTCTGGTCCGCAGAGAGGGTCACATCCTCCTGGGCCGGCTCATAGCGCCGCAGTCCCGCCTCAGGGGCCGCCAGGCCCGGCGCCGCGGGGAGGCCCGCCGATTTGGCGTAGCCTTGCAGATAACTTTCCCAGTATGCCAGGGAGACAGGCCGGGGCCGGGCCTGGAGCCACTTTACGTAGCGGCTGAAGGGCATGGCCGCGGGCAGCGCCAGGGTCCGTTCGTTGAGCCGCGCCTCATAGGCCATGAGGAACTCCCGCTGCAGGACCGCGAAGCTCCAGCCGTCCATCAGAATGTGGTGGAAGCTCAAAATGAGATAATGCCCCTGATCGGCGAAACGGTAGAGGGCCAGGCGCAGGAGCGGCCCGCGCTCCAGATCGAAGGGACGCTCCCGGTCGCGGCGGGCGGCGGCTTCCACGTAGGGTTGGCGCTCCTGGGAGGGTAACCCCCGGATATCCTCGAAGGCAACGGCGAGTGGGCGGTCCGCCAAGACCAGTTGCAGGGGCTGGGGGACGTTTTTGATGAGAAAGACCGTCCTCAGGCACTCATGCCTCCGGACCAGATCGTTCCAGGCGGCCTCGAAAAGGGAGCGCTCCAGCTCGCCCCGCATCTCAAAGGTGAACTGCTCGTGATAAGCCCCCAGCGCTTGCTCGTAGAGGGCATGAAAGAGCATCCCTTCCTGCAGCGGGGAGAGCGCAAAGATGTTGCGCACGTCGCGCTTCCTGTCCGGTCCGGCCTCAGACGATCGCAATCCCGTACTCCTCTTGCCAGCCGTGCAGGTAGCCCAGGTGGGTCTTGAAATAATTTTCATCGAGAAAGGATGACCCGAATTTGCGGGTGCACAGGGCATGATAACCCATGGTCTCGAAGTGCCGGGCCAGGACCAGAAAGGGCAGCAGCCGGCGCTCCGCCTCGGCCAGGTCACCCCGGACCTCTTGGTAGCCGGCCAGGTATGTCTCCCGGATTGCGGTGCGCTTTACCGGGTCGGGCTGGTTATCGACGAGGTTCCAGAGGAACACGGCCAGGTCATAGGTGCGCCAGCCGTGGCCGCAAAGCTCGAAATCAAGAAAGGCAATGCTGCTGCCGTCCCAGAGTACGTTGGCGAGGTTCAGGTCTCCGTGGCAGAGCCCGTAGGAAGGATGCTCCCGCCGGTCCTGACGGAGGGTGGCAAGTACCGCGGCCGCCAGGGACTCGATGAACCGGATCTCAGCGGGCCAGGAGGGCAGGTGGGGCCTGAGCCGCAGCATCGGTCCCGCCACCAGGAATTCCCCGTCGAGCTGCAGACGCTTAACCGGCCTGGTCAGACGATCCAGGGCCTTATGCAGCGCCCCTACGGTCCGCCCGTAGGCGGACACCTGCCGGTCATCGGCCAGGTCGAGCCGGGTCTTTCCCAGGTCCAGGCAGAGCACGGCCATCCTGACCCCCTCGGGCGCGGCCAGAGGAAGCAGGACCTCGCCGGTGGCAGGGGCCGCCAGGGGAAGAGGCACGTGCAGCCCCTCTTGGGCCAGATGCGTCAAAACGAGCAGCTCCTCCCGGATGAAGGGTTTGGGCATGCCGGCACGGTAAACCCGGAGGTACAGATTTTGCCCGCCCGTATGGAGGCGGTACATGTCGTTCTCCCCTGAGGCCACGAGTTCACAGGTAGCGGGCGGGACGAGCCCATAGTGCCGGCCCACCAGCTCACCCAGGGCAACGGTGGAGAAGATCGACGCCGCGACGGGCAGAGCGGGGAGGGTGCTCATAAATCGAGTCCTCCCAGAATCTCGTCGAGCTGATCGATGGAGAACCCTTCGTAATCGATGTCGCTCGGCGTCAGTTCCCTTTTTCCGGTGCCTGTGCAGTGGGCAATCACCGCCTCCAGCTCCTCGGAAAAGGCCTTGGCCAGCTGCCCAACCGACGCTTCCGAAAAGAGTTCCTCATTATAGAGGAGCAGCGCCTCCAGCTTTTCCTTTTCCACCAGGCAGGTGAAATCCAGGTCAAAGGTCATACCGTAATCCATGGCCGCGGCGTTCAGCAGTGCCACATCCAGGGTCTCAAAAGCGCCCTTTTTCTGTTCCCTGTTGCCGAAATGTCCCAGGTAGTTGAAGAGAAGCGTGGGCCGGGCCGCACGAGGCAAGGGGTGCGGCGCCAGGTAGCGCAGCAGGCCATACCCCAGGCCGCGGCCCGGCACTCCGTTGAGCGCTTCCTTTATCTCTTTGATCTGCCGGCCCCTGTCCGCCCCCAAGGGCAGGTCGAGCAGGAAGGGGTAGAGGCTCGTAAACCATCCCACCGTGCGGCTCAGGTCAAACTCCGGGGAAAAGGGTTCACGGCCGTGCCCCTCCAGGGCGATCACGGTTGGTCCTGCGCCGCGCCAGCGGCTCAGTGCCCGGGCCAGGGCCGTCAAGAGCAGATGCAGCGGGCCGGTGCCGTAGGCCTGGTGGGCGTCCGTAAGAAAGCACCGGGTCAGGTCGCGATCCAGAGACACCGAGAGGGTTCCGAAGCGCCGGGGCAGATCGCTCGCAGGCTTTGTCCCGGGCAGGGTTCCGCAGGAGGCGATCGCCTGCTCGCGTTCCCGCCAGTAGGGCAGTTCCTTAAGGAGATCGCCATTGCCCGCATAGCGGCCCAGGGCGGCGGCCCATTCCTGAAAGGACGTGGTCTGGGGAGGAAGTTCCACGGGCCGGCCGGCCAGGGCCTGCCCGTAGCCGAGGTCCAGATCCTCGAAGATGATCCGCCAGGAGACAAGGTCCACGCAGAGGTGGTGCAGAAGGATGAGCAACTGATCGCCTCCGCTGGTGCGGTAAAGGGCAAACCTGTAGAGGGGGCCTCTCCCCAGATCGAGCCCCTGCTTCCACCGTTCCACATCGCCTGCCATGAGGTCAGGCGCCTGCCCGCCCGCGGCCACGAGATCGATCTCCTCGAGGGGCGGGTCCGTGGCGGCCGGGGGGTCGCAGATCCCGATCATGCCGTTCTCCTCCTCGACGAAGCGCATCCTGAGGCTGTCATGGTGTTCCAGGAGACCGGCCAGGGCGGCCCGGAGCGCCGCGGCATCGCTCCGCTCCGCCTTGAGCACCAGTACCTGCACGCAATCTTTCGGGTCCCGGCCCCGGTATTCCGCGAAAAAGAAGTGCTGGATGGGCGTCAGGGGCACCCGTCCCGTCACGGGAGACCGCCTGGCCCGGGGGGCCCGCTCGCGCACCTTCAGGGACAGCTCGGCCACCGAGGGGGTCAGGAAGATATCCTTCACGTCGAGGGTGAGGCCCAACTGCCCCAGCCGTCCCACCACCTGGATGGCTTTGATGGAGTCCCCTCCCAGGGTGAAGAATCCGTCATGGATGCCGATCCGCGTAAGGCCAAGGACGGAGCGCCAGACGTCGATCAGGGCTTCCTGAATCCGGTTTGCGGGGGGAGCAAAGGGCGCATCCCCGGGCCGTGCCGCTTCGGCAGGCGCGGGCAGGAGCTTGCGGTTCACCTTGCCGCTCGCCGTGAGCGGCAGTGCATCCAGCTGCACCAGGTGGGCGGGCACCATGTAGGAGGGGAGCTGCCGCAGCAGGGTTTCCCTGAGGGTGGAAATGTCCAAGTCCTCAGAAGCGGTCAGGTAGGCCACCAGATCCTGGCGCTCCTGCACCCTGCGCAGGACCACGACGGCGTCCCGGACGCCGGGAGTCCGGCGCAGGCAGTGCTCGATCTCGCCGGGTTCGATGCGGTACCCCCGGAGTTTCACCTGCTCGTCGATCCTTCCCTGAAACTCGATTTCGCCGTCCGGGAGCCACCGGCCAAGGTCACCGGTACGGTAAAGCCGCCGGCCCGGTTGGAAGGGGTGGGGGACCAGACGTTCGTCCGTCAAATCGGGGCGGTGCAGGTAACCAAGCATGAGCCCCGGGCCGGAGACACAGAGTTCGCCCGAGACCCCCAGGGGCTGGGGGTGGCGCAGGTCCCGGTCAAGGATATACACTTCCGTGTTGTCGTTGGGCCGGCCGATGGGAATTCCCAGGAGGTAGGGACGGTCGGGATCCACCCGGTGCAGGCTGACGCAGACCGAGGCCTCTGTGGGTCCGTAGGCATTGACATAGTTCGTGTGCGCCGCCAGATACCGGGCATCGTCCACCACGGCCGGCTCGCCGGCCGTGACGATCAGGCGTACGGCCCGGAGGCGCTCCTTGTCCAGCGTACCCAGATACAGGGGGGGCAGGACGAGAAAGGTCACGCCTCTTTGCTCGATGTAGCGGTGAAACAGGCCGGGGTCGCGGATCGTCTCGCGGTCGATGACCACCACCGCGCCGCCCGCCAGGAGCGCCATGAAGATTTCGTAGATTGAAGCGTCAAAAGAGGGCGAGGCGAACTGCAGTACCCGGTCGGCCTTGGTCACGGCAAAGTTACGGATCTGGCAGAGCTGCATATTGACGATCCCCCGGTGGGGAATCACAACCCCTTTGGGGCGGCCGGTACTGCCCGAGGTGTAGATCACGTAGGCAGGATCAGCGGGCCCGGGGCCATCGGGCAGATTATCCTCCCGAAGCGCGATGGTTTCCCGGAGCAACAGCACTTGCAGATCCGGCCGGCAGCCCTTCCCGCCGGTGATGCGGTCCCGGCCCGGACCGTCCGTAAGGAGCACCCGGCAGGCACTGTCGGCGAGAATCTGGCCGATGCGGGCGTCCGGGTCTTCCGGATCCAGGGGCAGGTACGCAGCCCCGGTCTTCATGATCGCCAGCAGGCCCGCTACGTGCCAGGTGGAACGGGGCACCATCAGGGCCGCGATATTGCCGGCCTGCAGGTTGACCTGCTCCCGCAGCCCCCGGGCCAGGCGGTTTGCCAGCCCGTTCAGCTCGCGATAGGAGAGGCTCTCCTGGTTGTGGAGCAGGGCGATGGCCTCGGGGGTACGCGCGGCCTGGGCCTCAAAGAGGCTGACGATGCTCTGGTCCGCAGGGTAGGCCCGGGCCGTATTGTTGAACTCCTCGATCACTTGCCGGCGCTCCTCTTCCCTAAGGATGTCCAGGTCTGTCAGGTGGGCCTCGGGCCGGGCCAGGGCCGCACGCATCAGGGTGGCGAGGTGTCCGTGCAGGGCCGCCATACGCCAGGGGAGAAAGAGGTCCGAGCAGTAGTTGATGTCCAGGATGAGTGTGCCACGGTGCTCGTGGAAGTTCAGGGCCAGATCGAAGCGGCTCGTGCCCTGCTCCACGGGGTGCTCGGTCATCCGCAGGCCCGTGCCTTGTTCTGCATCGTCGTCCCCGGCGCTGTCCTGCAGGATCAGCATCACGTCGAAGAGGGGATTGCGATTCATCCGGCGGGGAATGTTCAGCTCACTGACCAGCCGATCAAAAGGGTAGTGCTGGTGGTCATAGGCTTCCAGGCAGGTAGCGGCCACTCGCTTAAGCAGGGCCGTGAAGCCCTCTGCGGGCCGGAGCCGCTCCCGGAGCACGAGGGTGTTGGCAAAGAACCCCACCACCCCTTCCAGTTCCGGATGGGTGCGGCCCTGGACCGGCGCGCCCAGGAGAATCTCTTCCTGTCCGGTATAGCGGTAAAGAAGAGTGTACACCAGAGCTGCCAGGGCCATGAACAGGCTGGCCCCGTGGGCCGCGGCAAAGGCCTTAAGCACAGCCGTCAGTTCCGGCGGAAACACGCTGCGGACCGTGGCGCCGGCAAAGCTCTGCAAGGCGGGACGGGGAAAATCCGCGGGCAGATCCAGGACGGGCAATTCTCCCTCCAGGGTTGCGAGCCAGTAGCGCCGCAGCCTCTCGCCCGCCGCTCCGGCCAGGTAGGCGTTCTGCCAGGCCGCGAAGTCGTGATAGGCTAAAGCCAGGGGCGGTAAAGTAAGCGCCTGGTCCCGGGAGGCGTATTGCTGCATCAGCTCGCGGAACATGATGCCCATGCTCCAGCCGTCGCAGACGATATGGTGTATGGTCAACCCGACCAGGTGCCGGCCGCCGTCGAGGACCACGATGGAGAGGCGGAAAAGCGGCCCCTCCTCCAGGGAAAAGGGGAGGCGGCTATCCCGGCGCAGCAGTTCGTCAGCCCGGGATGACGGCTCGCCCCGGAGGTCTGAGATCTTGGCATTGAGGGGCAGCGCCGGGAGCACCCTTTGCCGGGGCTCGCCGTCTTCCGCGGTAAAGACCGTGCGGAGTGAGGGGTGGCGCGAAAGGAGCCGGGCGAAGGCCCCCAGGAAACGTTGGAGATTAAAATCCCCGCGGAGTTCCACGCACTCGGTCACGTGGTAGGCCGGGATCCCTTTTTCCATGCGGTCCAGCACCCAGAGCCGGCGTTGGGCCGCAGACAATGCGTAGCTGCCACCGGGGGCCAGAGGGGCCATGGCCGCGGCGGGCACCCACTGGGCAGCGGCCGCAATAAGGGCGGCCTGACCACGGACCGTGGGGTTTTCGAAGAACTTCTTAATGCTGAGCTCCACGCCGAACTGACGGGCGATGCGGGAAATGATCCGGATGGCGTTCAGGGAATTGCCGCCGATCTCGAAGAAATGGTTCGTCACTCCCGCCTTGGGCAGCCGGAGCACCTCGGCCCAGATGCGGGCCACCCCTTCTTCCTCTGGGCCCTCCGGGGGGTCGTACCGCAGGGTGGAATAGATCATCTCCTCGGGACGGGGCAAGGCCCTGCGGTCGATCTTGCCGTTGATGTTCAGGGGAAAGCGCGGGAGACGGATAAAGAAGCCCGGGATCATGTACTCCGGCAGCACCGCGGCCAGGTGTTCCCTGATCCGGCTGACCTCGAGGGGCTCGTTTTCGGTGAAATAGCAAGCCAGGACGTTTTCCTGATCCTGAGTGCGGAAGGCCAGGACCACGGCTTCCCGCAGGGCGACAAGCTCGAGCACGGCCCGTTCGATTTCCCCGGGCTCGATACGGATTCCACCCACCTTTACCTGATTGTCCAGCCGCCCGATGAACTCCAGGCTCCGGTCCGGCAGGTAGCGTCCCAGGTCGCCGGTGCGGTAGACGATATCGGCCGGATCGTTGGTAAGCGGGTTGGGCAGGAAACTCCGGGCTGTCAGCTCCGGGTCCCGGTAGTAGCCTTTCGTGCGAAAAGGGGTCTTGAGGTAAATATCGCCGATTTCGCCGATAGCGCAGAGGCGCTTGTTCTTGACCACCAGGACGGCCGTGTTGGAGATGGGCTGGCCCACAGGGAGCATGGCATTGCCCGCCGCGGGCAGCTCGCCAATCTGCTGGAAGGTCTTGACGAGGGTGGTTTCGCTCGCGCCATAAAGGTTGACCAGTTGTACCCGCGGCCCCACCAGGGCCCGCCAGCGCTCAATGTCGCGACCGTAGAGGGCCTCGCCCGCCATGAGGACATGGGTAAGCGCAGGCAGGGACTCATCCGTTCGGCCGCCCCGGGCTTCTATCTCCCGGGTCAGGGCCCGGAAAAGGGAGGGCACGCAGTGCACCAGCGTGACGCCCGAGGCCTCAAGCCACTTGAGCAGCTCCGCGGGGTTCCGGCGGATCTCGGCTCCGGGCACACAGACCCGGCCTCCCGTGATCAGGGGAAGAAAGATGTCCCGCAGGCTGGCGTCGAAGGTGAGGGGTGCCAGTTGGCTTACCCGGAGGGTCTGGTCGAAGCCGAACTCCCCGGCCTCCCAATGCATGAAGTGGCTGAGGCTCTTGTGCAGGCCCTCGATGGGCTTCGGCTCCCCCGTGGAACCCGAGGTGTACATGATATAGCAGCTGTCGTCGGGCGCCACGTCGGGCGTGAAATCCGGGGCATCCCCCCGGTCCGGCCCCCCCTGTTCCAGGAGCCGGAGCCGGGCCGCGGCGTCCACGGTCAGGACTGAGACCTGTCCCGCGGGGAGCCCGGCCTCGGCCAGGACCGCCAGAGCCCGTGCGCTCTCTGCTGCAGGGACGATGGCGATGGCGGGCCGCGCCCGGTTCAAGAGAAAGGTGAGGCGCTTCTGCGGCAGCCCCAGGTCCAGGGGCATGAACAGGGCGCCGCTCCGCATCACGCCGGTGACGCAGGCGACATAGGCGCTGCCGCTCTCCAGCATCAGGGCCACGATCACGTCCCTGCGGGCGCCGCAGGCGCGCAGGGTCCGGCCGATCTTTGCGGCTGCCGCCTGCAGCTCACCATAGGTCATGGTCCGGCCTTGGCATTCCACCGCCGTATTTTGGGGAAAACGGGCCGCTGCGGCCTCAAACACGCTGTGCAGGAGCTTGCGGTTTACCTCAGTCATGCCATCGTCTCCGGTCCGCCTTGGTCATTGGTTCAAAATTCCTCGTCTATTTCCCTGATCCCGTTCAGGAAGGCCTCGGCCTCCCGGCGCTCCTCATCGACCGCGATGCTCTGCCAAAGGGCCGCCACCGTTATGTCCGGCCTTGCCAGGGCCGCGTCGATGAGGGCTGTAAGGCGACGGGCCAGGTCCTCCATGAGCTGGGAGCCATAGGCTGCTTTATTGTACCGCAGCTCGATGGTCAGGCGCTTGTCAGGCACCGCCACGATGGTCAGGTCATAGTTTGTCCGTTCGAAAACCTCCACACCGCTGATGACAAATCCCCCGGTGAGCGAGTCATCTATCCGGTGCAGTTCTTCCGCCAGGGGGTAGTTCTCGAAGACGACCACATGATCGAGCAAGCCCTGGCCAAGGGGGCTCCGGGACTGGATTTCGGCAAGGGAGAGATAATGGTAGGGCTCGCCCTCCGCGGTGTCCATGAGCACCCGCTGCGTCAGGCGGTCCAGGCCCTCGTTCATGTCGAGGCGGACCCGCACCGGCACCGTATTGATGAAGAGGCCTATCATTTCGCCGGCTCCCGGGAGGTCCGGCGGGCGGCCCGAGACGGTCGTGCCGAAGAGCACATCGTCCAGGCCGCAGAGTTTGCCCAGAAACACTGCCCAGATGGTCTGCACCCAGGCGGCGAGGGTCACGCGCTGGCGGACCGCCTCCCGCCGCAACTGGCTGGTCGCTGCTTCCGAGAGCTCGATCACGGCCGTCTCGGCAAGGAAGGCCTCTGCCGCGGCCTTGCTCCGGCCCGGTACGCTGGCCAGCCGGCCGTATCCCTCGAGATAGGTCTGCCAGTGGGCCAGGGCTGGTTCCCGGCCCAGCCCTTCTATCCAGGCGATGTAGTTCCGGTAGGGAGGCGGGCTCGGCAGCTGGGGGCTCCGGCCCTCGCAGATGGCCTGGTAGGCGGCGAAGAGCTCCATGATCAGGCTTCCCGAGCACCAGCCATCGAATAGGATGTGGTGATAGCTCCAGATCACGCGAAACGATGTCCCGGCCAGTTGAAAGAGGGTTATCCTCATGAGCACATCCCGGTCCAGGACAAAACCCCGGGCCAGATCGGCCTCCCGGCGCTCCTCGATCACTTTCTCCTGTTCCTGCGGGGACCTGTCCCCGAGGTCGGCAAAGTGGAATTCCACTTCGCTGCTCCGGAGCACCGCCTGCAGAGGCCGGTCCGCCCCGCGATGCAGGAAGCGGCTCCGCAGCACCTCGTGCCGCTCCATGAGTACGTTCCATGCCCTTTGGAAAGCCCCGGGATCAAGGGCCCCTGCCAGGGGGAAGGCGAGCTGTTGGAAATAGGCGGAAGAGCCGTTGTACAGGGCATGAAAGAGCATCCCCTCCTGCAGGGGCGACAGGGGATAGAGGTCCGTTACCTGAGCCGGATCGAGACCGGCGCTCTGCAAGACAGCTCTTGCTTCGTCAGGCCCCCTGTTTTCCGGTCTCTCGAGGCAGTGTTCCGCCAGTGCGGAGAGCTCCGCACCGTAGGAGGCCAAGAGCGCCTCCATGGATTCCCGCCGGTCGGGTCCCCGAGGACCGGCATCGTAGAAGAGATCAATCCTCAGCCGCTTCCCGGTGACCATGACCTGCACCTCGAGATCGTGGGAACGGGGCATCCCGTCGCCGACGGTACGGATATGGCAGCTCTGATCGAGGCGGAAGGTGCCCTTTTCCCCCGCGTCGAAAGAACCGAGATAATTGAAAATCACCTCGGGCCGGGCCAGGCACTGCAAGCCCTGCTTCAGGGCCTCGGGCGTCAGGTATTTCAGGACCCAGTAGCCCACCCCAGCCAGGGGTACGGCTTGGAGTGCCTCCTTGACCTCTCCCAGATGGGAGCCGAAGTCTCCGTCCTTAGTGAGGGGGAGTATGAAGGGATGGACGGAGGTAAACCAGCCCACGGTTCGGGAAAGGTCGAGGTGACCGCCGATGTCCTGCCGTCCGTGCCCTTCGAGGTCGATCAGGAGCCTGTCGCTCCCCAGGAGCTTGCCGGCGGCGCGTCCCAGGGCCGCAAGCAGGAGATCGCGGGTGGCCGTGTGGTAGGCCCTGTTGGCCGAGCCGGTCAGGGCCGCGGTCAGGGACTGGCTCAGGGTGAGGCTTGCGATCCCCATGTCCCCGGTGCGAAAGGGCGGCCCGGGGGAATCGGCCAGGGTGGTGGCGGCTTCTGCGGCCTCGATCTTCTGCCAGTAAGGGATCTGTGCCAGCAGGGCCGGACTCCGGGCAAATTCCCGGAGCGACTGCGCCCAAAGGGCAAAGGAGGCGCCCTCGAGTGGCAGCACGGGTTCCCGGCCCGCCAGCGCCTCCCCGTAAGCCCGGGCCAGATCGTCCATCAGGACGCGCCAGGAGACGCCGTCCACGGCCAGATGATGGATGGCCACAAAGATCCGGTCGCCGTTGTCCAGGCGGTACAGGGCCGCACGGAGCAAGGAGCCGGCCGTGAGATCCATGTCCCGGGCCACGATTTCGGCATGATCCTTCAGGATCTCCCACGCATTGGCTTGCCCCCGCAGGTCCAGTCTGAGCAATATTGCCTCAGAGTGTGCGGCGGGCTCCTGCACCACCCCCTGGGGCGTGCTGCGATAGGTCGTTCTCAAGGCCCCATGGCGGTCCAGGACCGACTGGAGAGCCGCTTTAAGTGGCGCTTCCTCGAGGGTGCCCTCGGTCTTCAGGAGTAGAGACTGGCTGTAGTGTCGGTCGGAGCCGGCGTATTCACGGAAAAACCACTCCTGCACGGGGGTGAGTGGCACGGGGCCCGTCAGCGGCTCTGCCATGAGCTCCGTCCGGGAGTCTGCCTGCCCTTGGCGCTGCACCCTGACGGCCAGTTCCGCGATGGTGGGGGTTTCGAAAAGATGCCGGACTTCGAGAATGAGGGCCTGGCTGCGGAGTTTCGAGATGATCTGGATGGCCTTGATGGAGTCACCGCCCAGTTCGAAGAAGTCGTCATGGGGCCCGATAGCCGGCTGCTTCAGCACGAGTGACCAGACCTCAGCCAGGACTCTCTCCACGGGATCGCTGAAGATGTCCCCCTCCCGGGGCTCGGCCGGGGATAGGGCAAGTTCCGGCAGCGGCAGAGCCTCCTTGTCGATTTTGCCGTTGGGGGTCACGGGGAAGGCCTCCAACTCCACGAAATAGGCCGGCACCATGTAGTCGGGAAGAAAGCGGCCGAGATAGCGTCGCAGTTCCGCTAAGTTCAGGCCTGCGCTCGTAATCACGTAGGCGATCAGTTCGTTGCCCTGTCTACCCAGAGCCCGGGCCAGGACCAGGGCCCGGTCGATGCCGGGATAGCCGAGCAGGCAGTGCTCCACCTCCTTCAACTCGATGCGGAACCCCCGGACCTTGACCTGGTCGTCGTCCCTTCCCAGGCACTGCAGGTTTCCGTCGGAGAGCCAGCGCCCGAAATCCCCGCTGCGATAGATACGCTGCCCCGGGTGAAAAGGATGGGGTACGAATTTTTCCTCGTTCAGCTCCGGCTGATTGAGGTACCCCCGGGCGAGGCAATCGCCGCCGATGCAGATCTCGCCGGGCACGCCGATGGGCACCAGGTTGAGATGGGAATCCAGAATCAGTACTTCCGTGTTTGCGATGGGTCGGCCGATGGGCACGTATCCTTCGTAGAGCGCCCCGGGCTCCACCGGGTAGTAGGTCATGGCCACCGTGGTCTCCGTGGGACCGTAGGAGTTGAAGTAGGTCTTGGTCCGGCCGTAATGCATGACGTCGGCGGCGACGGCCGGGGCCCCGCCGGTGATGATCATCCGCACGGAAGGCATGTCCCGGCCCTCCAGGCTGTTCAGATACACGGGCGGGAAAAAGACCACGCTCACCCCTGTCCGGGAGAGGTAATCCAGAAAGCGCTCCGTATCGAAGAGGACCTCCTTTTTCACCATCACGACGGTGGCGCCGGCGAAGAGGGCCAGGAAGATCTCAAAGAGAGAGCTGTCGGAGGAGAAGGAGGAAAACTGCAACACCCGGTCGGCAGGCCTGATCCCGAAAAAACCGATATGATCGAGGGCCATGTTGACCAGGCTCCGATGTTCGATCATCACCCCTTTGGGCCGGCCGGTGGTGCCGGAGGTGTAGATCATGTAGGCCAGGTCCCGGCTCGTCCGGTCCCCGGGCATGGTGAAGGTCTTCTCCGGAAAGGCCAGGGCGGACGCATCGATGAGCCGGCTGCCCAGTAGCCCCTCCTTTTCTTTTTGGTCACCCTCGGAGAGGATCACGCGGCAATGGCTGTCCTCAACCATGAAGCGGATCCGCTCCTCCGGGTAGGCGGTGTCGATGGGCAGGAAGGCAGCGCCGCTCTTCAGAATTCCCAGCAGGGAGACCAAGGGCAGCTCCGAGCGGTTAAACATCATGCCCACCAGATCGCCCCGGCCGATGCCGCATTCCGTGGCCAGATATCGTGCCACGCTGTTTGCCCGCTCGTCCAGGTCCCGGTAAGTCAGGGACCGGTCCTCCCATACCACGGCGATATTCTCCGGCGTGGCCAGGGCCTGGGCACAAAACACGTCGGCCATGGTGCTCTCCCGGGGGTAGGCGGCGACCCGTACCCCGAAGCCCGTGGCCAGCAATTCCCGCTCTGCCGGGGGCAGCATCTCCAACTCCTTCAGCTTCGCCCGGGGATTGTCGATGATGGAATCCAGCAGGCGGTCATAATAGGCAAGATAGCGGCGGGCCGTGCCTGTGTCGAAGATGTCGGAGTTATATTCCAGGGAGACATTCAGCCCTCCCTCGTAAGCCAGGATCTCCTGGGTCAGGTCGAACATGGCCGAGCGGTTGTCCACATCGAATTTCTCGAAACGGATGCCGCCGGCGCCCGCTTCCCGGGAGGCGATGTCCTCGAAGACGAAGAGGGTGTCAAAGAGGGGATTGCGACTCCTCTGGCGCTGGGGATGCAGTCTTTCCACCAGCAGATCGAAGGGGTAAAGCTGGCGGTCATAGGCGTCGAGCACGGTCTGCCGGAGTTCCAGGAGAAAATCGGCGAACCCCTTGTCCCGCTCGGGCCGGTTGCGGATGGCCAGCGTGGTCGTGAACATGCCCACCGTCCCGGCCCAGGCCTCGTCCAGCCGGCCGTCGAAGTTCGTGCCCACCACCATGTCCTCCTGGCCGGTGAGCTTGTGCAGGAGAACGTAGTGGGCACCGTAAAGGATCATGAAAAGCGATGCCTCCAGGGAACCCGCCGCCTTCTTCAGTGCCCGGGTCTTTTCGGGGCCGATGTGCTGAAAGATCCGGGCGCCCCGGTAGGACCGCACCGCGGGACGCTGCCGGTCGGGCAGCAGGTTCAGCACGGGAAGCTCGCCCCCCAGGTGGTGGAGCCAGTAGGCCTCGTGTTCCCGGAAGAGGTCCGACTGGCCGTAATCCTCCTCGGAGGCCACATAGGCCCCGTACCCGGGAGGCGCCGGCGCCAGGGGCTCCCCGTTCAGGAGCCCGAGAAGCTCGGCCATCAGGATCTCGCTGGAGAGGCCGTCGGAGATGATATGATGGACATCGACAAAGAGAAGGTGGCGCTGCGGGCCATAGTGCACCAGAAAGACCCGCACCAGGGGGGCCTGGGCGAGGTCAAAGGGCCTGAGAAAGGACCGGGCCAGTTCCTCGAGATCCTCTGTGGGGGCCTCCCGATACTCTACCAAGAGCTCGACCCGGTCGTGGACCCGCTGGATAAACGTGCCGTCCTCGATGTGGAAGGATGTGCGGAGACTCGCATGACGCTCCATGAGCTGCCGGAAGGCGGCCTCCAGCTGCGGAGAACCCAGCTCGCCCTCCACGGTGGCGACGATGGGCACATGGTAGCTCAGCTCGGCGCCCTCGAGCTGGCAGAGGGCATAGATCCGCCGCTGGATGGAGGAAAGGGGCAAATCATGGTGCGTCTCCCGTGCCGGGAGGGCAAAGTGCCCGGCGGCCCTCATCCGGCCGACCCCTTCCTTGAGGGAAGCGATGAAAAAGGCGATGTCCCGGTCGCTGTGGGCTGTGGAGAGGAAACAGTTGCGGCCCTCCCAGATGTAGATCCCTTTCTCCAGGAGGTGATAGATCAGGAGTTCCTGATCCCCCTTAAGATCGAGGCGGAAGAGTGATCCGAAATGGGTCACCCGGATCGGCAGCTGCTCCTGGTCGAAAAAGGCGTTCAGACTCTGGGCCATGGCAGCGGTCCTTTGGTTAAGACCCTCCTGCAGAGCCGGTCCCTCTTGCCGCAGGTGCTCCAGAACGGCGCGGGCGCCGGCCATGGCCAGGGGATGATGATTGAAGGTGCCGGCGATGAAGGTGTTCTCGCGCTCCGGCAGGGACTGATCGCCGTAGCGCCACGGGCCGCCGTCCACCGCGTCCATGTAGCGGGCTCCTCCGGCCACGACGCCGATGGGCAGCCCCCCACCGATCACCTTGCCGTAGGTGACCAGGTCGGCGCGGATGTCGAATAGCCCCTGCACCCCGGCGGGATGCATCCGGAAGCCGAGGATCATCTCATCGAAGATGAGGCAGGTGTCGGTCTGACCGGTGATCCGTCTCAGGTCCCGCAGAAACTCCACAGGCTGGAATTCGGGACGGCGGCTCTGTACCGGTTCCACCAGTACGGCGGCCAGGTCCCGTCCGTGGGTCGCGATGTATTCCAGGGATTCCTCGGTTCCGTAGGGGAGCACGGTGACATCGCGCACCATGGCCGGGGGCGTGCCCGGCGACAGGGGCACGCTTTGCCCCAGGTCCTGGTCATGCACGGCCAGGACACCGTCAAAATGTCCGTGGAAGGAGCCGGCAAAGAGCACCACCCGCTCCCGGCCCGTGACGGTGCGGGCGATGCGCAGGGCGCTCATGACGGCCTCGGTGCCGCTGTTGAAGAAGGCTACGCGGTCGACACCCGTGAGTTCGTGGATCAGGGTGGCCACCTGGCCCGCCAGGGAGCTCATGGGTCCGATCGGCATGCCCCGGTCCAGTTCCTGCCTCAGGGCGTCGCGGACAAAGGGCGGGTTGTGACCGAAGAGGTAGACCCCGAAGCCCATGGTAAGGTCCAGGTACTGCCGGCCGTCGGCATCGGTAAAGTAAGCTCCTGCGGCCCGCTCGGCGATGATCTGATAGATCATCTCCTTCCATTCCGGCCGGAAGCCGGCAATGTTCCGGATATTGGCCAGGACCGGCCGGTAGCGGTCCGTCAGGTCCTTGGAATTTGCCGTCTGGCTGGTATAGCGGCCGATCAGTTCCTCAAGATGGGACTTCTGACGGCGGTCAAGCTCCAGGGCCTCCCGGGAGCCGATCCGCCGGTAGGGGACAAAAGGGACCTTCTTTTCCGGGGGTAGGGCACGACAGGGCAGCACCGGATTGTTGCCGGCTACGCCGGCCCGGCCCGGGAAAGCCGGCGGCCTTGGCTGTACCGGTGGTCTTTCTTTGAGCTCCCTCTCCAGGGTGTCGACGAGCTTGTTGAAGGTGCCGGCCCGGTTGTAAAACCAGTTCATGGGGATGCTGATCCCGTAGGCCCGGGCCACAGCATCCCGGGCCCGGGCAAGCATCAGGGAGGCAAAACCCAGTTCGAAAAAGTTCCGGTCTTCGTAGGCCGGGGTAATCTCCATCTCCGAGGCCCGGCGCAGAAACTCCCGCACCCGTTCGGCAATCTCGGGGCGGCTGATTCCGGCAGGCTTATCCTCCGGGAGCGGTCTGTCCTGCCCACCCGAGGGTGCCTGATAGGCGGCGGGCAGGGGGCAGGGCTTCAGAGCTCTGCCGGGTTCACCGGGCAGCACAGGATCGATCCAGTGGACTTTCCGGTCAAAGGCATAGGTGGGAAGCTGGCAGGGTTGCCGGTGATAGGGCGCATCGAAGGCACGCCAGTCCAAGTTCACCCCGCGGACCCACAACTCTGCCGGGGCCCGGAGGAGCCGTTCCCAGTCGCTTTCGCCCTCCTGGCGGTGGGGCCTCAGGTTGAAAAGGAAGTTGTCCACCCCGAGAGTCGGCACCCAGAGGTGGTCTTGCCCGCTCAAACACTGCATGCCCAGGCTGCTCAAGGCGGTGGTGGTCCCCACTTCCAAAAAGACGTTGCAGCCCTGGCGGGCCAGGGTGTGCATGGTATCGATGAAGCACACCTGCTGGCGCATATGACGCACCCAGTACCCGGCCGCGGCGATCTCCGGGCCTGCTATGGCCCCCGTTTCGTTGGTCGCCAGCGGCAGGGCTGGCACATGGTATGCCACTGTTTCGGCCAGGGCCCGGAACTCCCCCAGGATGGGGTCCATGAGGGGAGAATGGACAGCGTGGGATATCTGGAGCACCTGGGAGGGAACGTTGCGCTCCCGGAAGTGGGCCAGGACCGCATCGACGGCTGCGGCGTATCCCGAAATGAGGGTGTTTTCCGGGGCATTCAGGCCCGCAATGGCGACCCGGTCCCCCTGGGGCGCCAGGGCGGCCCGGACGGACTCTTCATTGGCCAGGATGACGGCCATCTTCCCGTTTTCCGGGAGGGACTGCACGAGCCGGCCCCGGCCGGCTACCAGCCGGAGGGCGTCGCCGAGGTTGAACACCCCGGCGGCCCAGGCAGCCGCGTATTCCCCGATGCTGTGGCCCATGACGCAATCGGGCCGGAGGCCCCAGGACTGAAGGAGCCGAAAGAGGGCATACTCGATGGCAAAGATGGCCGGCTGGGCGTAGATAGTTTTATTGATCAGGTCCTGACCGCTGTCACCGTAGAGGAGATCGATGAGCCCCCGGTCCATTTCCTTTGCCAGCAGGTCATGGCATTCCTGCAGGGCCTGGCGGAAGACCGGGGCGGTCTCGTAGAGATCCTGCCCCATGCGGTGATACTGTGAGCCCTGGCCGGTGAAGAGGAAGGCCAGTTTCCGGCCCTGAGGCAGCACTTCGCCCGGGCTTACGGCCTGGCGGCGGGATGCCTTTCCGGCCAGGTATTCCGTGAGCCGCCCCTGGAGCGCCTCCTTCCGGTCTCCCACCACGGAGAGGCGCCAGGGAAGTTCAGCCCGGCCCGTGGCCGCGCTGTAGCAGATGTCGGCGGCGGCTGCGTCCGTGGCGCCGAGAAACTCTGCGTACCGGGCGGCAAGTCCCTGAAGCGATGTCTCCGAAGCGGCCGAGAGGGCGAGCACATGGTGTGAACGGTCCGCGGCCGCGGCTGTTGGTGCGGCCTCCCCCGGGGGGGGCTCCTGGAGAATCAGGTGGGCGTTCGTGCCGCTGAAGCTGAAGGAACTTACGGCCACCGTGCGCGTCTCCCCGGTCTCAGGCCAGGGCAGGGGTGCGGCGCTGACCTTTACGGGCAGGCGCTCCCAGGGGATACCGGGGTTGGGCGTGACAAAGTTCGGCTGGGGCGGCAGATGGCTGCCCCGGAGAATGAGCGCGGCCTTGATCAGGCCGGCCGCGGCTGAGGCCCCTTCCAGGTGACCGATATTGGCCTTGATCGTCCCCATGATCAGCGGGGAGCCGTCCTTTCTCCCTGCACCGTAGACAGCTGCCGCTGCTTCGGCCTCGATGGGGTCGCCCAGGGGCGTACCGGTGCCGTGGGCTTCGAGATAGGTAACATCCTTAGGCGCCAAGCCCGCGGCCCGGAGCGCGGCGCGGATTACCTCTTCCTGGGCGAGCCCGTTGGGGGCGGTGAGTCCGTTGGACCGCCCGTCCTGGTTGACCGCACTTCCCCGGACCACCGCCACGATTGGGTCCCCGTCCCTGAGCGCTTCGTCGAGGCGTTTCAGGAGCACCAGCCCGCAACCCTCGCCCCGGCCGTACCCGTCGGCCGCGGCGTCAAAGGTCTTGCACCGGCCGTCGGGGGCCAGGGCTTTGAGCTTCGAAAAGCCGATGTGCCCCTCGGGCGTCAGGATCAGGTTGACCCCTCCGGCCAGGGCCAGGTCCGACTCTTTAAGCCTCAGGCTCTGGCAGGCCAGGTGTACGGCCACGAGAGATGAGGAACAGGCGGTGTCCAGCGCCAGGTTCGGCCCCTGGAACCCAAAGAGGTAGGAAAGGCGACCCGTGGCCGCACTGGCGGCGATGCCTGTGACCGAGTAGGCGTCGATGCGGGAGAGGTCGCCGGAGCGCAGGTGCGCCGCGGCATAATCGCTGTTGCAAAGGCCGCAAAAGACCCCGGTGCGCGTGCCCCGGAAGCGGGTGATGTCGAGCCCTGCGTTCTCAAAAGCCTCCCAAGTCACCTCCAGGAGCAGCCGCTGCTGGGGATCCATACTCCTTGCCTCCAGGGGCGTGAGGTGAAAGAAAGGGGCGTCAAACCGGCGGATGTCGGCCAGCAGGAATCCCCCCCGGTTTCCATAGAGCCGGCCAGGGGCCGTGGGGTCGGGATCATGGTAACTGGCGGGCCAGCGCTCGGAAGGGGTGTCGACGATGGCGTCCCGGCCCGCGTCGATCAGCTCGCGAAAGGCAGCGAGGCTGTCGGCCCCGCCGGGAAAACGGCAGGCCATACCCACGATGGCGATGGGTTCGCTCTGGGCGAGTTCCAGCTCACGGACCCTCTCCTGCGAGACCTTCAGGGCTTTGTAGAGTTTTCTGAGTACGTCCTCGCTCACCAATCAACCACCCGTACATCGATGTATTCTGGATGGGGAGGGATATCCGTGAGATCTCCCTCCAAGATCGTCACCCCCTGCTCGACCCCGATCTCGGCAAAGCGGGCGAACCGATAAGCCACGAGCATCATGCGATTCCGATCATTCGGGATCAGCTCGGCCAGCAGACGCACGCCGGCGCGGTGCGCCCGCTCCCGCAGGTGATTGATCAGGACCGCTCCGACCCCCCGGGAGGCGACCCGGCAGGACATGAGCAGCAGCTTTATGGTCCAGGCCTTTTTGTCGCACTGCAGGAGCACCAGCCCGATCTTGCCGTAGGTGCCGTAACGGTCCTCGAGGGAGGCAATCAGCAGCCGGTGGCGGTCGGAGGTGCGGAAAGCGTCCAGCTCTGCGAAGGAATAGGTATAACCCGTGGTATTGAGCTGATTCGTGCGCACCGTCAGCTCTTCGGCGCGCTGGAGGTCGTCGGTCGCGGCCGGGGCAATGGTAAACACCATGCCCAGGGTGGTCAGGAAGTCCTCCTTGGGGCCGGCAAAGGACTGTTCGATCTCGGAGCGGCGGATGTCGCTTTGGTACATCAGGCGCCTGTTCCGGGCATCATCGGTCAGGATCTTGGGCTGCATGCGGGGCAGGGAGGGCAACTCTGCCACGTCGGCCGCGTCAACGGCGAGCACCGCGGGTAAGCGGTAAAGAACCTCGTCGCGTTCGAAGGGCTGATCGTCCACAAAGGCCAGCGTATCGACGCCGATGTTTATCAATTCCGCGATGCGGGCCACGGATTCGGACTTCGTGCCCCAGTTGATCTGGGGGTAGAGGAAATAGTCAGCCAGGCCGAACTCCTCGATTTTGGCCATGGCCAGGTCGTGGTCGTTGCGGCTGGCGATGGAGTGCAGGATGCCCCGTTCGTCCAGGATCTCGATGGCCCGGACCGTCTCGCGGCGCAGGGCCACCTGATCGTTCTCGACGAGCACCCCGTCCCAGAGTGTATTGTCCAAATCCCAAATTACACATTTGATCGTCGGAGCATCTTTCCTCATCCGTCCTCCTTCTGGCGCTTTTGCGCGGCCCGGCGCAGGCTCCAGATGCCATAAGTAGAAATGATCATTTGCTGGATCTGAGTGCTGCCTTCGATGATTTCCATAATCTTCGCGTCCCGGTAGTAGCGCTGCACGGGGTAATCGGGACCGCATCCGCTGGCGCCATGAATCTGCACCGCGTCGGCCGCGACCCGGTTGACCATGCGGGAGGCAAAATACTTGGCCAGGGAAGTTTCCATGATGGTATCCGGATCGCCCTGTTCCTTGAGTCCGCCGGCATGCATCCACAGGAGGCGGGAAGCCTGGATTTCGGTGATCATGTCGGCAATCATCCGCTGGATAAGCTGATGTTCCCGCAGGAATACGCCGAACTGCTCCCGCTGGTTGGCGTAGGCGACGCTCGCTTCCAGGCAGGCCTGAGCCAGGCCGGTGCAGCCGCAGGCCACACAGTAGCGGCCGTAGTCCAGGGCGCCGCTCACCACGTGGGAGACACCGAACCCGAGGCGGCCCAGCAGATTGGCAGCCGGTACCCGGCAGTCCTGGAGGGTCAGCTCGGCCAGCATGGCCGCCCGGAACCCGAGCAGGCCCGTAAGCGGCGTGATCGAGAGTCCCGGCGTCCGGCGGTCCAGCAGAAAGACCGTCGGTTTGCCCTCGCAGGCGGCCAGGATGAGGAAAATATCCGCCACCTGGCCGAAGGATATCCATTTCTTGCGGCCCGAGAGGACGTAATGGTTGCCGTCGGCCTTGGCCGATGTCTGCACGCTGGCGGCATCGCTCCCTGTCAGGGGTTCGGTGAGCCCGAAGGCCCCGATCAGCTCCCCCGCGGCCAGCCCCGGCAGCCAGGCCGCCACCTGCTCCGGTGTGCCCCATTTCATCAGGGCCTGGCACACCATGCCGTGTACGGTGACCAGGCTAAGCAGCGAGGCGCTGCCCCGCCCGATCTCCTCGCAGAGGAGACCGAAGGTGATCATGTCCATGCCTCCGCCGCCTGCTGTCTCGGGAACCGGGGCGCTCAGGTATTTCCTGCGCCCCAGTGCCTGGATCAGTTCCTGCGGCGTATGCTCAAGACGATCGTGCTCAGCGGCCTGCGGGACGATTTCCCGGTCCACAAAAGACCGAAAGACACTCTGGGCTTTGGTTTGCTTCAGTGAAAGAATCACAGGGGCGCCCCCCTCCTTATCCGAGCTTTCTTTCCACGAGCCCGGCGATGGCGTTAATAGAACAGAAATTGTTGATCTCGAGATCCGCGCTCTCCACCTTGATCGCGAATTCCTTCTCAACGAACATGACCAGCTGCATGGCAAACATGGAATTGATAAGCCGGGTGGCGAAGTAATTGTCATCGTCCTTCAGCCCGGGATGATTGATGTAGCCCAAAATAAAGTCCCGGAGTTTAGCTTTGATCCCCGCAAGCATAGCGTTCATCTTCTCCTGTGGTTGGCAATCATACCGTATACGAGTAAAAACCGTGTCCGCTCTTGCGGCCTCGGAGCCCCGCATCCACCATTTTTCTCAGGAGCGGGCAGGGACGGTACTTGGTATCGTTGTAGCTCTCATAGAGCACTTCCAGAGAGTAGAGGATGGTGTCGAGCCCGATCAGGTCGGCCGTCTCCAGGGGGCCCATCTTGTGTTCGAAACAGGCACGGAAAATCAGGTCCACATCGGCGGCCGGGGCCACCTGATCCTGGACGACAAAAATCGCTTCATTGATCGTGATCATCAGCACCCGATTGGAAACAAATCCCGGCAGGTCGTTGACGACCACGCAGGTCTTTCCCAGGGAGGAGAGAAATTGCTTGGCCCTCTCGAGCGTAGCGTCGCTGGTGTGAAATCCCCGGATGACCTCGACCATCTTTTTCAGGGGGACGGGATTCATGAAATGCATACCGAGCACCCGGTCCGGGCGCGTTGTCGCCGAGGCAATCCGGGTGATGGAAAGGGCCGAAGTATTCGCGGCGAAGATGCAGTGCTCCGGACAGATCCCGTCGAGGCGCCCGTAGACGTCCTTCTTGAGGTCCCACTTTTCCGGCACGTTTTCGACCAGGAAATCGGCTCCCGAGAGGGCGCTATAGTCCTTGGCGAAGGTAATCCGGGCCAGCACGGCATCGGACTCCAGGGCCACGGCCGGCCGGGCGAAGAGGTTATAAAACCGGACCTGCTGGGCAATCTGCTGACGGGCCTTCTCCAGGACGGCATCCGAGACATCCAGCAGGAGCACGTCAAATCCTCCCTGGGCCGCGGCCTGCGCGACTCCGGTCCCCATCACTCCTGCCCCCACTACGGCAATGGTTTTGATGTCCACGGGCCTTCTCCTTGTTGAGCTCGGTTACCTTGAGCCTTATATGAAATTGCGGCTTTTGCGTCAAGGAAAAGATGCCGTCCAGGCAAGGCCGCTCCTGCCCCAGGCGCCCAAAATTGCTGCGGCACAGGGGCAACGATATACTTGACAAATTCGCACGGATTATAATAGTCATACCCGGTTAATTTTGATCTTTGAATTGAAGGCGTGAAAATATTGGCGAGTGATGAGGCTCATGACAGAAAAGCTTTTCTATAGAGAACCGGCAGCAAGAAATTTTCGAGGTGTGATAATTAAGCAAACCCCCAAGGGGGTTATGCTTGACAGGACCCTTTTTTTCCCCCAAGGCGGCTATCAGGAATCGGATGCAGGCACCTTGAGAAGCGGTGAAAAGTTCGCGCGGATAATTAAAGTTACGGAAGAAAACGGAGAAGTTTTCCATGAGCTTGAAGCGCCGGATATCTTTGCTCCGGGAGAGGAGGTCACGGGACAGATAGAATGGGACAGAAGAGAATACCTTTCCCTTCTTCATTCAGCGCAACATGTTATCTCGCGCCTTGTTTTTAACAAGTTCAAGCTCCACACGGTGCGTTCCGAATTCAGCATGAAAGGCGGGATGGTCGCCTTTTCCGGCGACTTCAAAAACGACTGGCTGGAAGATGTTGAAGCTGATCTCCAGGGTGTAGCGAAGCAGGCCTATCCCGTGGAGAGGATTTTCAATGAAGCGGAAATCAGCATAAAAATAGACACCTTCGATCAGAGCCCCTGTGGCGGCACCCATGTCGCAAATACCTCTCAACTGATGAGCGTTTATCTGTTGGGGACGGATCGGACCAACAAACTCCTGTTTGATGGCGGCAAGATCGGCGTAGAGCGTCTGAGAAACTACGGCCGGCAATTTTATAACATACAAAAAATATTTCACTTCCCCGATGATATCGTCAAGAGTATCGAAGACACGATCGACGGTTTCCAAGAGCTATCCAGCACTTTCGATAAATATAAACGCGACATGTTCATCAATTTCTTCAAAAACACCGAATATGTACAAGATGTTAATGGACACAAGGTTTCCGTTCTCATTGATGACGATCTTGACTCCCGGATCTTTAAAAAAGTAATCAATGCAAAGATCGAGTATTCTGCCGACTTATATGTTATAGGCTTCGGTGCGAAAGTTACCGTTTATGCGCCCTCGGAAAAGTTATGCGCCAATGAGCTTTGCGGAGAGGTATTCAAAGCCTTTCCCAATATAACAGGTGGCGGTAACAAGAAGAAGGTGGACATGGCGATCGGCGACAGGGACGTTCACGAGATTGTCAAAATCATATTATCTAACCTGGTGTGACAGGTGGAAAAAATACAAAGACGCATATCGTCGGAAAACCGGACAAAGGTTGAGCGCATTAACTATGTCCATGTCTATATAACCAAACATTGCAACCTTAGCTGCCGCCATTGCTATACGGATTCGTCACCGCACCAGAATTTTTGCCTGCCTCCGGAATTTTGGCTCCCCGTATTCAAGCAGTTCAGTGACCATAGGGTGAAGACTGTCCATATAGAAGGTGGGGAACCGCTCCTTTATCCGAACCTGGAAGAAATCATCGCCTTCATCGCCGGCTCCAGGATTAAAGAACTGCTCCTCGTATCAAACGGGATACTGGCTACCCGGGAGAGACTCGCATCCCTGCAACGCGCGGGACTTAGAAAAATCGCCATCTCACTTGACTCTTTGGACGAAGGAATTCATAAAGAACTCCGCGGTCCTTCGTTCAGTCGAGCACTGGCGGCAATCTCGGACGCCGTAAGTCTGGGCCTCTATACGAGGGTAAGTACGGTCATCACCAAGAAGAATATCCTGCAGATCGGAGCATTCATAGATTATTTGACCAGGCTAGAGGTGAATGCCATAAATTTGGACTGGTTCAATCAGGCCGGTCGGGGGAAAACCATCTTTAAGGAATACCAGGTCACCGAAAGGGACACCGATCTGTTAGACCGGTTCGAGAGGGACATCGATCTATTTTTAAAAAGAAGGCGGGACAGTCGCACGAGCATCAGCATCGACCTTCCCCACTGGTATGAACGACGCAATTCCTTTCTCACCAACGACGCTGTAAGGACCCATCACCTGGATTGCGACGGCCTAGTCAAGCAACTGTCCGTTGATGAAAGGGGCAATGTCTACCCTTGCTTTATTTATTCCGGGGGCCCTGAATCTTTGGGCAACTTTGCCCAGACAAATTTGGACACCATTTTGGCGGGCAGGGATACCCATTTGCCTGTTAGCTGTCCCATCGGGGTTTCCAAACATATATTTTTCCAGATCGGCAATGGGCATAGCATATAGCTATCCATGTCTTGGCGAACTAAGGAGGTTCAGATGAAAAGAGTAAGGCAAAGTCGGTTCGTAGGTGTGTGGGCGGTGTTTTTGCTGATGTTTGCCCTGCTGGCGGCATGCAGCAACACGCAGTACAATGATGTAACCACCGTCAACGGGGTAGCAGCCAAAAGCCTCAGCGGGGCAACCGTCAGACTCCAGGCCTTCAACAACGGCCAGGCCGGCGCCGTCCTCGGTACAGGTACCACCAATGCCAAGGGTGAATTCTCCGTTGCCCTGTCCCAGAACAACGGGGGCCCGGTGCTTGTCGGCGTAAGCGGCGGTTTCTATCAAGACGAAGTAACAGCCCTCTCGACAGCCCTCCCCATTCCCCTGCATGCCCTGTATCCTAGTGTTTCCGGAAGTACCCCGGTCACGGTGACCCCCCTGACGGAGGAAGCCTATCAGTATGCCGTGGTCACCTATGGCGGCAACCTGAACGCCGCCGGCATCGAGGCCGCCAACAAGAAGATTTCCGGTTATTTTGGGATCAACATCATGACCACCCTGCCGGCCGATCCGAAATCCCCTGATTTTGTCTTGGCCTCGCAGGCAAGCCAGAGCTATGCCCTGGCCCTCACCCGTTTTGCCGGCACCGACGGCATGAAGCGCATCGCCTCCGACGTGACCGATTTCACGGACAACGGGCGCTTTGACGGCCTCGCCGCGTGCCACGCCCAGATCAATGCCTACCTCGCTTCCGCGGCGAACACCTCGGGGATTGCCGACCTGACGGGCACTTATCTCGCCAAGGCCGCCGCGCTGCAGTCGCTGCTCGACGCGGTAACAGCCAGTGCGACGTACCAGGTGCCGGGCGTGGCCCTGGCCGTGCAGGAAAAGGACGGCTTTGTCTGGAGTGGCGCAAGCGGTGTGGCCAACCGGGCCACGGGCGAGCCCATCACACCGGCCCATCGTTTCCGCGTCGGCAGCATCTCCAAGACCTACACGGCCATGCTCATCCTACGTTACGCCCAGGAGGGCAAGCTTTCCTTAAACGATCCCCTGTCGAAATTGATGCCCGAGCTCAAGGACAAGCTTTGGAAATTTGATCTCACCAAGATCACGGTCAGAAACCTGCTCGGCCACACCAGCGGCATTCCGACGTATACGGACTTCGCAGATCCGATCTTTACCGGATCGTACTACAATCCCACCACGGTGTGGGAGCCGGACCAGGTGTATGCGGTCATCAACAAGTACAGTCCAAAATTTGTCCCCGGCACGTCCTGGGATTACTCGAACTCCAACTACTACCTCCTGGGGATGATCGCCAATAAGATCTCCGGCAGCACCTATGAGAAAGAAATAGCGGCCCGTCTGCTCGGTCCCCTCGGGCTCAAGGATACCACTGTTCCCACGCGCGGCGAACCACTGATGAGCGGCTTGTACGCCCATGGTTACGGCAACCTGGAAGGCAAGGGCATGAAGGACTTCAGCGTGATAGATCCCTCCTACCCCTATGCAGCCGGCGCCGTCATCTCCACCGTTGGAGATCTGAACGTTTGGGGACGGGAGATCGCCCAGGGGGGGAATATCCTCAACGCCGCATACCAGGCCGAGCACCTGAGCTTAATCGACATAGGCACTCCGGGTTACAAGTATGGCCTCGGCATCATGCTCGAGGAGGCCGATAACATCATTGGCCATCGGGGGCAGATCTTCGGCTTTGACTGCACCGTCCAGTTTGCCCTGGACTACGATACGGTCCTTTCGGCTTGTGTCAACCGGGAACTTTTCGATGATGACGCCGCAACTTTCAACAACACCAATCGCCTCGTGGTCTACGAGGCCCTCAACCGGCTCTTCCCGAAGGCGGTCGGTATTCCCGTTGCGCTGCGCCGCTCGCCGAAGGCTCTGGGCGGCAACGTGCCGCTCCACGAGTACGGTACCCTGGACCGCGTAACCCAGTAAGGGTGGACTCTGTTTTGCAATTCGGAGGTCCGTTGCTTGCTCAGGAGCTTGGGGACCTGGGAGAAGAAAAGCCGTGACGGAGAAGACGGGCAGTACTGATTATAAGGCCCTGATGGCCAAGGCCCTGGTGGAGTTGAAAAGCCTGCGGGCCCGGCTCAGCGCACTGGAGCGCACCAGGACCGAGCCGGTGGCGATCATCGGCCTGGGCTGCCGTTTCCCCGGGGAAGCCGATTCTCCCGAGGCCTTCTGGGAGTTCCTCCAAAAAGGCCGGTCCGGTGTCTCCGAGGTGCCACCGGACCGCTGGGATATCGATGCCTACTATGATCCCGCGCCCGGCGCGCCCGGCAAGATGTGTTGCCGGTACGGAGGTTTTCTTAGACAGGTTGATTCCTTTGACGCCTCTTTCTTCGGCATCACGCCCCGGGAACTGGCGAACATGGACCCGCAGCAGCGTCTGCTTCTCGAGGTAGCCTGGGAGGCTCTGGAGAACGCCGGGATGGCGGCGGATGGTTTATTCAAGACCGCCACCGGCGTTTTTATCGGCATCAGCAGCTTCGATTACGCGACCGCCCAATTTCTGGGCCTCGACCCGGATAAAATCACCGCCTACCTGGGTACGGGCATCGCCCTGAGCGGGGCCGCCGGCCGTCTTTCCTATGCCTTGGGATTGACCGGCCCGAGCATGGCGGTGGATACTGCTTGCTCGTCGTCCCTGGTGGCCCTGCACCTGGCCTGTCAGAGCCTGCGCAGCGGGGAGTGCGATTTGGCCCTGGCGGGGGGGGTGAATGTGATCCTGTCGCCCGAGCTTTCGATAAACTTCTCGCAGGCGGGGATGCTCGCTCCGGACGGACGGTGCAAGACCTTCGATGCTGCGGCGGACGGCTATGTGCGCGGTGAGGGTTGCGGGGTGGTGGTCTTGAAGAGGCTCTCCGAGGCCCTGGCTGCCGGCGACAGGATAGGGGCGCTCATCAGGGGGAGTGCCGTGAACCAGGACGGTCCCAGCGGAGGATTTACCGTGCCCAGCGGACCGTCTCAGGAAGAGGTGATCAGGAGTGCCCTGGCAAGCGCCGGGGTGCAGGCCGAAGATGTGGGGTACCTGGAGGTCCACGGCACGGGCACAGCTCTTGGAGATCCCATCGAAGTGGGCTCTCTGGGAAAGGTATTCGGTGCCAGGGCAAAGGATGAGCCGCTGGTGATTGCTTCGGTGAAGACGAATATCGGCCACCTGGAGGCTGCCGCGGGGATAGCGGGTTTGATCAAAGTGGTCCTGTCGCTGCAGAAAGGTGAGGTACCGCCGCACCTGCACTTTGCGAAACCGAATCCCCATATCGAGTGGGAAAAACTGCCCTTTGCGATTCCCCGGACCTTGAGGATGTGGCCGGCAGGAAAGCGGAGGATAGCCGGCGTCAGCTCTTTCGGATTTACCGGGACCAATGCCCATGTCGTGCTGGAAGAGGGGCCCCCTGGTGAGCGGAGGAATCAGGGCGGAGAGAGGCCCTGGCAGATCCTGGCTCTTTCGGCGAAGAGCGAGGCGGCCCTCAGGGAGTTGGCAGGGCGCTATGCAACACATATTTCCGGGCATCCGGAAGAGGCGCTCGCCGACCTGTGTTACACGGCCAACACGGGGAGGGCGCACTTCGAGGAGAGGCTGGCGGTGACGGGCGCCACGCGAGAGGATCTGGGCGGGAGCCTGGCGGCGTTCCAAGCGGGCCGGGAGGCCGGGGGCGTAACGCGGGGCCGGATGGAAGGGGGGCAGCGGATCGCTTTTCTCTTTCCAGGGGAGGGATCATCGTACCGGGGGATGGGAAGAGTCCTCTCGGAGACGGCGCCGGTCTTCAGAGAGGTTCTGGAAGAATGCGCGGAAATTTTGCAGTGCCCCAGGGAGATGTTATTGCCGGCCCTGGTCCCGGCCGCCGGAGGCGGGGCCGGGCCGGAGCAGGGATCCTATGCCCGGCCCGCGCTCTTTGCCCTGGAATATGGACTTTTTGAGTTATGGAAGAGCTGGGGCGTGGAACCATTCCTGATGCTGGGTCACGGTGTGGGTGAATATGCGGCAGCCTGCGCGGCGGGGGTGTTTACCCTGGAAGAGGGGCTGCGGCTGAGCAGGGCGCGCGGCCCGGGGATGGAAAGGGGAAGCGGCGCGGAGGAGACGCCGGTGCCTGACCTCAAGGCCTTGGCGGAGGCCGCCGCCGGGATCGAGTACGGTCAACCTCGCCGGGGGATCGTCTCGATGCTCACGGGCGAGCTCATTGCCGCAGAGATGACGCAGGGCGGCTACTGGGTGGAACAGGCGCGACAGCCCGGGAGGTTCCGGGCCGGAATCGAAACCCTGAAGAAGCAGGGGTGCCAGACTTTCCTTGAGCTGGGACCGGAGCCGGTGTTGGGGCGAAATTGCCTGCCCGAGGGCGACGGGTTATGGCTGTCCAGCCTGAGGGAAGGACGTGACGACTGGGAAGTGATGCTGGCGAGTCTGGGAGCCCTTTATGCGCGGGGGACAACGCCGCAGTGGCAGGATTTCTACAAGGGCTGTGCCGGCCGGAAGGTTGCCCTGCCCACCTATCCCTTTCAGCGGAAGCGTTACTGGTTCCAGGGGGCTGTGCCGGAAAAGGCGGTAAAGCGGGTCGCGGAGAGGGAGGCGCCCGGCCGGATGGTGCATCCCCTGTTGGGCCGGAGACTGCCTACAGCGCACCGGGACATCATCTTCGAGGCCCGCATTAGCCGGGAGGGGCCCTCCTTTCTCGGTCAGCACCGGGTATACGGAGCGCTCGTCTTTCCCGCCACCGGTTATGTGGAAATGGCCTGTGCCGCAGGCAAGGAAATCTTCGGAGCGGGGGGCTTGACCCTGGAGGGACTTTCGATCAGGCAGCCGCTCGTCTTGCCGGAGAGCGAAGGCGTGCTTGTGCAGATGATCCTCCAGCCCCAAGGGAAGGAGTATGCCTTCGAGATCTCCAGTGAAGAACCGGGGGGGAAGTGGAATCTCCATGCCTCGGGCAGGATAAGGGGAACCGGGGAAGCGCCTCGGGGGGAGAGCCTGGCGGAGCTGCAGGCCCGGTGTGTTGAAGAGCTGTCCCTGGAGGACCATCGCCGGGGACTCAGGGAAAGAGGGATCGAATATGGTGCCGATTTTCAGGGCCTGGAGCGCCTGAACCGGGGAAAGGGAGAGTCCTTGGGATTGCTGCGGGCCCCGGGGAGGGTGAAGGAGGCATGGGCACAATACGTTATCCATCCCGCCTTCTTTGATGCCGCTCTGCAGTCGGCGGCGGCGGTCATCCCGCCGGTCCTGCGAGAAGCAGACTGTCTCCCCGTGGGCTTGGCGAGATTGCAGGTACAGGCCCCTCTTACGGACACCCTCTGGTGCCATGCCCGCCTGCGGGGGGTTGAGGAAAAGCAAGGTTGCGAAATCGATCTTTCCCTCTACAACGGGACAGGGGCGCCGCTGGTGCAGGTGGAAGGGCTCCGGGTGCAACGGGCCGCCCCCCGGACTTTGTTGCGACGTCCGTCCGCTGCCGGAGAGAAGGGGTTCCCTGAAGCGGCCCGGGGGGCCGGTTCGGCAAGCGGCGCAGTAGGGTACCAAGGGGATATCAAAGGGATGCTGGCCGAGGCGCCGGCCGAGGCTCGGCCGGCCCTTCTGCACGCCTATGTCCTCGATGCGACCCGGCACGTGATGGGCCATAGCGACGCCGGGCAGATTAAGACCGACCGGCCCCTGATGGAACAGGGGTTGGATTCGCTCATGTCCGTGGAATTGCGGAATCTTCTTTCTTACGGCCTGGACCTGCCTTTGCCTCTGGGGCTGCTCTTTAACTGCCCCGCGATCGATGATCTCTGCCGCTACCTGTCCCAGGGTCTGAAAATCGAGATGGGCGATGGCCGCGGGGTGCCGGATGAGCCGGTTGTGGGGAAGGGAGATGACAAATTCTCCTACCTCGACGAACTGGACAGAAAAGAACTGGAAGCCTTGATCAGGAAGGACCTAACGGTTTAAGTGTTAAGTTTTAAGTGTTAGGTGTTAGGGTCAAGCTGTTCAGATACGTAAAACGTAAAACGTAAAACTTAACACGGTCCGTAAGGGAGTTTTGCAATAGATGTGCGGTATTGCCGGCGTATTCGATCTGAAGGGAACAGGCAGGGTGGAGGAAGGACTGCTCACCGCCATGGCGGACGCCATGATTCACCGCGGGCCTGACGACTCCGGATTCCATCGGGAAGATAACTGGGGATTTGCCTTCCGGAGGCTGGCCATCATCGACCTTACCACGGGTAATCAGCCCCATTACAGTGAGGACGGGACGATCGTCTCGATTTGCAACGGAGAGATCTTCAACTACCGTGCCCTCAAGGAGAACCTGGCGGCCAGGGGCCACCGGTTTCGGACGAACTGCGATTGCGAGATCCTGGTGCATCTCTATGAGCAATACGGTCCGGAATTCCTGAACATGCTGAACGGGCAGTTTTCTCTTGCCATCTTCGACAGGCACAGGGACTCCCTGCTTCTGGCGCGCGACCCCGTAGGGATCACGCCGCTTTTTTTCACCGAGACTGGAGGTTTCTTCATCTTTGCTTCCGAAATAAAGGCCATCCTGAAGCATCCTGCGGTCAAACGGGCCGTGGATCTAACAGGCCTGGACCAGGTCTTTACGTTCCCCGGCATCGTGAGCCCCACGACCATGTTTCGGAACATCCAAAGCTTGCAGCCGGGGCATTATGTCACAGTCCGGAAAGGGAAGGTGGAGATCAAGGAGTACTGGGACCTGGTCTATCCCCGGGAGGGAGCGCCTGGAGAAAGAAGGCCGGAATCTTTTTATGTCGAGCGGCTGGATGAGCTTCTGAGGCAGGCCATCCAGTACCGGCTGAACGCCGATGTACCCGTGGGATTTTATCTGAGCGGCGGGATTGATTCTTCCCTGATCGCCTCGGTCATCAATGATTTTTATCCCCGTAGTAAATGGCATTCCTTCTCCATCGGTTTCCCTCAGGCCGAAATTGACGAGAGGAAATACCAGCGGCTGGTGTCGGAGCAGGTGCAGTCCATCCACCATGAAATCCTCTTCGACTGGCCCGACATCATGAACAGGATCAAGACCGCCGTGTATCATGCCGAATCGCCCCTCAAGGAATCCTACGATACCTGTTCCCTGGCGCTTTCGGAACTCGTAAAACAGGAGGGCATTAAGGTGATCCTTACCGGTGAGGGCTCCGATGAGCTTTTCGGCGGCTACGTGGGATACCGGTTCGATATGTGGCAGCGCTCCGAGAGCACGGAAATGGACACGGTGGAAACACAGCTGGATAAGCAAATACGGCAGAAACTCTGGGGCGATGAGGACTTTTTCTACGAAAGGAATTTTTACGAATTCCGGGAAACGAGGGCGGCTGTCTATGCGCCGGCCGTGGCGGCCATGCTGGACGATTTCTGCAGCGAGGGAAAGGAACTGGTCGATGTAGCGAAGATGCAGGGCCGGCATCGGCTGCACAAGAGATCCTATGTGGATTTCAAACTGCGTCTGGCCGACCATCTCCTTTCCGACCACGGCGACCGGGTGTCCCTGGCCAATTCCGTGGAGGCCCGCTACCCCTTTCTCGACAAGGAACTTATCGAATTTGCGGCCACAGTGCCCGTCGATCTGCTGCTGAAAGACGCGACGGAGAAGTACATCGTACGGCAGGCCGCGGGCCGCTATCTGCCCCAGGTCGTGATCAATCGGGAGAAATTCGGTTTCGTGGCGCCCGGCAGCCCCTATCTATTAAAGCAGGACGTACCATGGTTGAACGACCTTTTGTCCTACGATAAGATCAAGAGGGAGGGCTATTTCAATCCCGAGACGATCGAACGACTGAAAACAACCTATGGCAGCGATCATTTTACGGTCAATCCCACCTTCGACAACGACCTGCTGATGACCGTTATTACCTTTGAAATATTTCTCGAACTGTTTGATATGCCCCACTTCAGTTAGAACACTGCGGAAAAGGAGATGGACGATGATGAAGAAGAGGATAGGGGTTGCGGGAATGGTCATGGTGATGGTTTTATGGGGGGCCCTGGCCGGCTTTGCGGCCTCCGCAGAGGTGCAACCGGCAAAATCCGACCTGGGCGCCTGGTGGGAGAAGAACTCTCTTACCTATGCGCCTGTGCCTGAGCAATGGCTCTTTCATCTCGAGGGGACTTTCGATTTTAAGCGGAAAACAGGCAATAAAGACGCAAATGTTTATAACGGCTCGGTGAGCCTGATGGTACGGAAGAAGCGTTTCACGAACACCCTGTCCTATATGATCGACAAGGAGCTCGCCCAGCCCACCCAGTCCTCCCCCAAAGAAAATCGGGATACGGATTATCGCACCATTCAGGAGGCTCTGCGCTACGATCTCACGGCCCGGCTCTATGCCGAAGGCGGGTATATGTGGGAAAAGGATACGGTCAACCTGGTCGACGACCGCAATATTTTTTACGCCGGGCTCGGCTATACCCTGCTTGATAGGGAGCGCTACCAGTGGGAAGTGTTCGTGGCCGGCGGTTATCAGGAGGAGAAATTCCCCGATAAGGTCAGGGTCGGATTGAATCTGACAAGTGAAAATGTGACGGCCGGCTACTTTCGGGAGGACTTCCGCTGGAAAATCACGGACCGCTTCACCTTCAAACATGCCTTCCGGATCATTCAGAACTTAGAGCGCAGCAAGATTTTCAATGACGACCTGAACAACCTCCACGAAATCGGTGTGACCAATCGTTACCGTTGGTTCCTCATCAACGAGATCTACTGTAAACTGGTGCCGCACCTGAATTTTCTGATCGGTTACAAAATGGAATATGACAGCGACCCCTGGCCGACGGTGCTGGAGCGGGACGCCACGCTCAAGACGGGCTTTCAGTTTAGCTTCTGAGGAAGGGACGATGACGGAACGCAAGATATTGGGTATCCTGGGGGGCCTGGGGCCTCTGGCATCTCTGGAGTTTCTCCGGACGATATACGAATGCAATCTGCACGGGCCGGCCGAGCAGGATTATCCCAATGTATTACTGCATTCCCTTTCTGCGGTCCCGGACCGGACCCAGGCCCTGCTGAATAATAGGGAGCAAGCCCTGGAGGATTCCCTGGTCAAGAACCTCAGGGCACTGCATGCCGCCGGCGCCGCGAAGATCGTGATCTGCTGTTTCACTTCCCATAGCCTGGTCTGCCGGCTGCCGCAGGATGTTTGCGAAAAACTCGTTTCCCTGGTCGATCTGACAGCCCGGGAATTGATCGCCCGGCAGGAGCAGTCGCTCCTGCTCGCCTCCCTGGGGAGTTATCAGAGGCAGGTCTTCCGGTCCACGGAGGATGGGGTGCGGGCGCAGGATTACATTGTTGAACCCCATGACGAAGACAAGATCTTCATTCATCGGCTGATTTACGAAGGGTTGAAGCCGGGCAAAGATGTAGCTCCCGTATATGCTGCTGTCCGGGGACTCCTGGGCAAATACAAACTCAGCTCTTTCATCGCCGGGTGTACGGAATTCCACCTGCTTTCCCGGCATATAAACACCCACGCCATTCCGGATATTACCTTCGTGGACCCGCTCTTCTCGATTGCCAGGCGACTGGATGAGATCCTGGCGTGACAGTTTGAAAATGAAATTGTCATACCGGCGAAAGCCGGTATCCAGTCCTTTAAACCTGGATTCCGGATCGGGCCTGCCCCGTACCACCGGGGTGAACTTCATCCCGGTTTGCAAAGTTTCCCGGGTGGCAAGTACCTGATATTTTATATGCCGATTAAGGGCGGCATTGAGATTGTCAGGGTTCTGCATGGAATGACGGACATCGACGCTTTCTTTTAAAAACAGTTTCACCTTGTGTTCTCGGATTTTGATTTGGAGTCGACGTGATGATTACCGCTTGAAAGCGGTGACGCCTGTTTCATAGGTGTGCCGTGATTTCCCATGATCTCGCCGTAGCCACTGTCAGACTTCAGCCAGCGCCACACCGTTTCACCCAGTCTATTTAATTCGTCTTCCTTCAGCCCTTTGATCGCGCATTCCCACACGACCAGGACACGCCAGCCGCTCGCGACGAGGGCGTCGTAGTTCCTCCTGTCGCGTTTCCGATTTGCCTCGAATTTCTCGCTCCAGAATTCCTTCCTGGAGGAAGGCTTCGTCGCGAATTTGCAACCGTCGTGGGCATGCCAGAAGCAGCCGTGAACGAACAGGACTGCGTTGAAGCGAGGGAAGACCAGATCGGGCGATCCCGGTAGGCTGCGGTCGTGCAGGCGGTAACGCAGCCCGCGCCGGTGCAGGATGCGACGCAGGCAAATCTCCGGCTGGGTGTCGTGCTGGCCTACACTGGCCATGATCCTTGATCGCGTTTTCCTGTCGACGGTGTCCATCATGCATTCACAATGGGTCTGCACCGGTGATCAGCACCCCGCCGCCTTCCTCCACACCCCTGAGGAGTGAGAATCTGTAATATACGGCCACAGAAAAACGACTGTTGCGATCTTCCTCGTCCAGGCGAACGAGCCAGGCATTGTTATTTTGACTCATTAAATATTCCCTCGAGAACTCCTCACAGAGACAAGCGTTCCGAGATAACTCATATTTTGAGTCCTTGTTTTCTTGGCATATCCACCAGCATCACAGACCGCTTCAATCTTTTGGCAGAAGATATCCGCGTTCAAAGGAATCATCCATAAATCACCCTCTGGTTCTTCTCGGTAGGTACTTTGCCACTGCATCTCGTCATCAAGGGGATGCTGCGGTTTGAACGGATGAATGTTGAAAATCTTGTGATCAATTTGTGTAATCCAAGCCGCACCAACCTCTGTAATGGCACCCCATGAAATTTGTGTGTTGGCGCTTGTAACGAAGAGGACGAAGATTTTCTTGGTAGAATAGCTCTCGACAAAGAATTCCCTCAGATAATCGTAAACTCTCCGTCCTTCCGGCACACGGCATGTTTCATCGTCACAACTTGTATATAAAATGTCATCTGCAGGGATATTGTTGTATAGAAGCATTTGATAGACAATGTCGGAGAAGGGTTTGTCTGGAGACGTCTGGCTGATGAGAATTTTCTTCTTTTGAGCGTCCACTTTAGTCTTTAAGCCCAAATCCGGGCTATTCTCGTTGATCGACTGTGAAACTGCCTTTTCGATCGCTTCGCGAGACAAGTTGGAGCCAAGCTCGGCAATGCTTTTCGCCGCTTTTTCGCTTGTGTTCTTGCGGAAATTATCAACTGCCCGTCTCAACGTTTCCTCATCCTGTCTTTGTGACTCCTCTTTCTGCCGCTTTTTCTTCACTTTCCCAAGGTCGGTGAATATTTCACGCTTCCTGAGAATATCGGCCAATAATTTTTTTCTGACATAATTGAGAACAGCATCATACCTTGGGTCATCGGATTTATACCCCTGCCTGTTGCTTAAAGCCATATCGGGCAATTCTGACAACTCGAACAAATCGACATGGAGCTGCCCGACCACGTAGACTTCATTCAGTTTATTCTGTCCAACGACTGGGAGTATGTTGAATTCCCCAAGCTTCTTGTTTGCGAATAGGGAAATGAAATTATCGGGGAAGTCTGTCATTTCTGCTTTACGATTGCGTGTTGTCTTGTATGTTCCGATCCACCCCTGAATGTCGAGGGTGTATTCATGCTCGACCCCCAAAAGATCCTTCATGAGAAGCGGACTGACTTCCTTGTCCTTTGCTTCAACCAACTCGGACCTTTTAGATGGATATAGGTCGGGGACTAAGCCGCACAAACTTGAAAATTCATCGCCAAGCGTAATCAGCGTACTTAGCTCCTCCATGATGTTTTTATCGAAATCCTCGATTATCTCGGAGTCGGTACCTCGAATAATATGTATGCGAAAGTCCGAATTGATGAGGGGGAATATTTTCAGAATATTACGTTTCACAGCCGCTAAGGTTTTGTGGAGTCTGTACTGAGGATTGCGCATGACAATGGCGGAGCCATGATCCGTTACATGTTCGAAGCTGATATCCGATTCCGAAATGGCTCTTAGTTTGTTTCCTACCTCCGGACGACGTGAAAGAACGAATCCCGACTTTTCCCCATTGGCCACTGTCAAGATATCTACATTTTCTGAAACGGATAACGCGGCCAGTTTTCCAACACCCTTCCGTCCCATCTTCCGGCGCGTTCTTGATCTCGTAAACGACTCTCCTTCATTCTGCCTCGATACTGCTGCGACATTCAAAAATTTCGCGATATCACCGGACTCATAGGACATGCCATGCCCATCATCTTCAACTCTGATGTCATCTTTATTGGCGATGATATAAACGTTATTTGCATCGGCGTCGTAAGCGTTGGCTATCAACTCTGCGAGCACATAGTAGATGTTCGTATAGAGGTTTGGACCCAAGAGCTCCAAGATACGAGGGTCAATGTTTAATTGGTATTCTTTCACCTTTACTCCCATCCCTCAACGTTACGATACTGCTCTCCTAACCGTTCACCCTAGCGCTTTCTTCCAGGCATGGGAGCTTGCTCCTGTGTGGGGCTTTCTCCATCGCATACGGATAGTTCAAGGCATGTGCCAAAATACTTCGTCCGATAACTTCGCCGAGTACCGGCGGTACGGCATTGCCGATCAATCTGCCCACGGCTTTGATGTAGATCGGCTCACCGGGAGGCGTGAATAGATAGTCTTTCGGGAAACTCTGGAGGATCGCACCCTCTCGCAACGAAATCGCACGATTTTGTTCGGGATGACCGAATCGGCCATTGCCAAAGCCGAAGAACTGCGTGGTGACTGTAGGTGCCGCCTCATCCCAAGACATGCGACCGTACACGCTTGGATAGGTCTTGCCGCTTTGTTTCTTGTGGCAGTTGGCCACCAGGCCTTCTTGCCAATCCCGCCACGTGCCACCGGGGCGGGACGCTTCAATGCGCGTCATGTTGACCGGCACGAGCATTGAAGCCCGATGCATTGGATCGGATGAGTGCACACCACCAGCGGTCAACGGAGGCAGATCGCCGATGGCTTGCCTAACCGTTTTTCGTGAAGCACCGAATTCGACTGGTGTGAGGAGCGAGATAGGCCCAAGGCGCGACGCGAGTAGAACAAGTCTCTGACGATGCTGTGGAACACCGTATTCATCACACTTCACGACTTCATGGGTCACATGGTATTTAGCACCTTCGAGCGTACCGACGAATTCCTGGAAAACGGCCTGTTTCTGGAGTCGGGGTACGTTTTCCATAGTGATCAGTTCGGGCGTGGTTTCCAAGACAAGCCGGGCAAATTGACGAAGCAGCCACCACCGCTTGTCTTCGGACGTGGCTTTCTGATTGTACATGGAGAATGTCTGGCAAGGGGCACAACCGGCCAAAAGTCGCAAGCAGTCTTTTCGGAAAGCCGTTTCTATTTCGAGTGATCCTACATCTTCGACAGATTTCGGGAGGAATTTTGCATTGTTGTTGGCAGTGTAAGGAAATTCGCAAGCAGGATCGACATCAATCCCAAGTCGGACGTCTATGCCTGCGTTCTCCAATCCATTGGTCAACCCGCCGACACCACAGAACAAATCCACCGCGCAGATCGCACGACCATAAATGATTTCCGTTCCCGAAAGTTCGTCTTGTTCCATTACTGGGTGTTCCTAATCTATTTAATTTTCGAATATGCTGATGCCGTTACCACCAGTGTTTGATGGTTTCCCGATAAACAAGCTTTCTGGTCTTCCTATATTCTTGCGCATTATGGGAGGGAATCTACCCTGTCCCATGTATTAAGTCAATTACTGAGTTCAGCAAGGTAGCCTTAGGGCTGCATGAATGGAAAATGAGCTGTTATGGTGCAGACTTGCCAGGGGCATACCGGCATTGGGAAAAAAATGTCAGAACTCTAACTTAACATGTGGTACAATAATTGAGCACCGGCCACTTCCGAAAAGGAACATCATGAAAAAAATATGGATATATGCGGCAATTTTTGTGTTGCTGGGTTCAAATGCGCTGGCGTTTGATCTCAGAATTGAAGGGGAGAAGATTTATCTGCAGGCAGCGGAAGAACCCCTTCAGAATATTTTGCAGCGTGTAGCTCAGCAAGGCATCAGAGTTCGGATCACTGGCTAATGCGTTCTATGAACTTGATCATCGTCTTATATTCATGCTCTCTTAAGGTGATCGACGCGGCGCATGCGCGTCATAACGAAAAAGGTCAGCGGCGCGGCTTTTCTGCGTCCGCTGGAGTGCCTTGTTGGGCCATGGCCGCCCAAGGTTTTATTTTTGTCAGCATAGGCCCGAGCTCATGCTCCGCGACTTCAGTGTCGTGTGCAGCTTGAGCGCGCAACCAATAGCCGTTGGACAGGCCAAAGAATCTGCACAACCTTAGATCAGTGTCGGCTGTAATGGCCCGCTTGCCGGCAACAATATCACTGATCCGCTGAGGAGGAACACCTATCTCCTTGGCCAAACGATACTGGCTTAACCCCATCGGCTTAAGGAACTCTTCTAACAAGATTTCGCCTGGGGTAATGGGCTTGAGTTTGTTCATAATAGATTCTCCTTAGTGGTAATCCACGATCTCAACATCTTCCGCACCCTCTGCCTCCCAATAAAAGCAGACGCGCCATTGATCGTTGATTCGAATACTGTACTGGCCGGAACGAACGCCTTTGAGCGCCTCGAGACGATTTCCGGGAGGCACTCTCAGATCATCTAGTCTGCCAGCGATCTCGAGTTGTCTCAACTTCCGTCGTGCCACCGACGTAATATTCATAAACCGTTTTACGTGGACGCCCTTTGCAAGGGCTTCAGTATCGGCACATTTGAACGATCTGATCATATTTGAATATTAACACATCGCGTGAATAACGTCAAGCATGATTATTCTGCCCCACTATCTTTTGTGAAAAACGGGGTCTCAATAATCAGTCCATCGTATCCTCATGGATGGTTATGAATTCTGACGTTACTTATCAGTTTCGACGGACAAAAAATTAACGCCTAATAAAAAACATTGTCAAGAAATATTTGCACAGTGGTACAGCTCATTACCACTCGAAGTCTTGGATGCCCTTGATAAAGGCAGACCCAACGGATTCAGGAAGGTAACCTTAGGCTGCATGAATGGGAAATAAGCTGTCATGCTTTCGCACGTTTCGAACCGCATTAATGCAATTGCCCAAGTGGTTATGGTGCAGACTTGCCAGAGGCATACCGGCATTGGGAAAAAAATGTCGGAACTCTAACTTGACCTGTGGTACAATTATTGAGGACCGGTCACGTCCGGCGAAAAGGATCATCATGAAAAAAACATGGATATATGCGGCAATTTTTTTGTTGCTGGTTTCAAATGCGCTGGCGTTTGATCTCAGAATTGAAGGGGAGAAGATTTATCTGCAGGCAGCGGAAGAACCCCTTCAGAATATTTTGCGGCGTGTCGCTCAGCAAGGCATCAGAGTTCGGATTGATCCACAACTGAACCCTAAAATTTCCGCGGCTTTTGAAAATCGTGATATTCGGGAAGCAATTGCCGAAATTGTCAAACCTTACGATCATATTCTTGTCTGGGAAAAAGGGACTGACAATTCTTCTTCCTTTAGACTTTCAGAAATTCAGGTATTTAGACCCGGGAAAAAAGACGTAATACGGGACCTGAGCTCTCGTGTCTTTTCCCTTGCCAAAGACCAGAAACACGGCGGGTTGTTTGTCAGAGATGAGCTCCTTTTGCGGGTAAAATCCAAAGCGGGCGTTGAAAAGCTTCTCGGAATGATCGGCGGAATAGTCATCGATAAATATGACGCTCTGGGCATTTACAAAGTTCGCCTGCCGCCGGGTTCTGATATTCCGACAATGGTGGCTAAAATAAATTCCTTACCAGGTATTGCCCAAGCAGCACCGGATTTTGCCTATCCTCTTAACGATCTTTACCGTGCGGACCTGTTTTCCCCGGCAGGTGAGATTACCAAAGTTTATCCGAAAGATGGCAAGGTGTCCGTGGCTGTGCTGGATTCGGGAGTGATGCCGGGAATAGGTACCGATGGTTTTGTGGTAGCATCACTGGATGCTGTCAGTCCCAGGAATCCCATGTCTGACAATGTGGGTCATGGGACGCAAATGGCGCTTATTGCTTCAGGCTTGGTTAAGCCTTTCGGAGCAATGATCGATGATGGGGGGCCGATCCCCGTGATTGCCATTAGGGCGATGGATGACAACGGATTTACGACAGATTACACCATCCTAAAAAGCATTGATTATGCGATGGAAAAGGGTGCGAGAGTAGTGAGTCTGAGTTGGGGGGCAGTAGAAAAAAGCGATTTTTTAGAAGCAATCTTGGATTATGCCGCGTCAAAAGACATAATCGTTGTTGCATCTGCCGGAAATGAGCCGACGGGAAAACCTGTTTATCCGGCAGCTTATCCTTCTGTGATTGGTGTCGGCGCTGCCTATCCCAATGGCAAAATATGGGAAAAATCAAATTACGGCAGTTTTGTGGATTTGTATGCCCCCGGCTTTGCCTCATTGCCGGTCGGGTACAAAGGCGATCCGGGAATTTATAGCGGAACATCGATTTCCGCTGCCTTTGTAGCCAACCGCATTGCTGATTATTTGTCCGAATACCCGGAAAGCAACATTCAGGAAATCAAAGCTGCTCTTCATGATAAGAAAATCCCGATGAATTAAAGTTGATGAACTCGTAAAAAGTCAATTTTACCCTCTTTCGTCATTCCGTGCTTGACACGGAATCCAGTGATTGCAACGACTTCTGGATTCCGGCTTTCGCCGGAATGAGTGCGCCTGGGAGCAGGCGCGATTTAGGAGGTGAAAGTCCTCCTCCGAGATTATGCCCGAACTCGGTAGCCGAAGGTAACTGCGTCGCTGTGA
>Ga0082335_1000262_pt1 | contig 138052 bp, 131 predicted proteins | sample Subgrocontami58m_FD_72375 | JGI IMG/M metagenome (GOLD analysis project Ga0082335, IMG submission 72375) | Subsurface groundwater microbial communities from S. Glens Falls, New York, USA - GMW37 contaminated, 5.8 m (SPADES assembly) (version 2) ...
AGAGGGGCCGGGGCCAACTGATGTATGGTTGAGATGATGTGGCACCGCCGGGAAACTAGGCGGAAACGGAGAACACAAACATCGACCTAAAGCGTCGGGAGAAACCGGTCTACTCGCCAATATAGTATAATTTAGGGTTAATTATATATACTGTCCCCCGAATACCTTCAACGGTCTTACCAGTGGCGACGAGGCCGACGATGGTACCTACCGTGACCCGCATTCCTCTGATGCAAGGCTTCCCCCCCATAACCTCGGAATCGAGAGTTATTCTTGTCAATGGTTCCATATTGCCCTCCCTGCTAAATCTTTAGTTGGCCTCGACTGACTACTTGCTGATTACATTAGCACTTTTTTCAGGAAAGTTCTATTTTTCTGGTGGGCAAGGGGTTGGGTCGGGCAGGTCAGTCAATACCCCCGTCTTCGGTGCACATTTCCAGATAATCATCAATGGCATCCCGAAAGTCTTTCACAAGCTCGTCAGCGGTTCTTAGGTGCTGTCAAATATTTTTCCCCCCTTGATTTCCTTACCAGGCGGTGTTAAACGGTCAGAAAAAGTGGGGGCCTTTGCGAGGCCAAAAAAACAAACTCATACGGGAAAATTAGCGCCTTACAAGCTTAGGTCCGAAGATGGCGGGCTGAATATGGTTGAGAAAAAGTAGCCCTTTTCGTTTCTCAGAAAAAAATGGAGCCAATCATGCAGGTTGCCAATCATCTTCATGCTCTTCGGATTCCCTTTAAGATATCCATCGGTCCCGAACAAGTGCTCGACAGGTATGTTTATTCTTACATTGTTTTCGGGGAGGAAATTACTCTCATCGACAGCGGTGTGGCAGGCGCAGAAACAATCATATTCGCTTACATTAAAGAGAACGGCAGGGATCCGCAAGAAATATCTCGGGTCATTCTTTCGCATTCCCATCCGGACCATATCGGGTCCATAAAGGCGATAAAACAAGCCACTCAATGCCAAGTCCTGGCTCATAACGGAGAAAGGGACTGGATTGAAGATACGGAAAAACAATTTATAGAGAGACCTGTGCCGGGATTCCATACCCTGGTGGGCGGGTCTGTGCACGTTGATAGACAGCTCGTGGACGGAGAAATAGTGGAATTTGGAGAAAGCCTGCAATGTGAAATCCTTTTTACACCAGGGCATTCCCGCGGTTCGATTACACTCTTCTTCGAGAGCGAAAAAGTCATTATTACAGGGGATGCCTTGCCCCTTCCCAATGATCTACCGATATATGAGGATATTGTTGCGTCTGTTGATTCCATAAAAAGACTGAAGCAAATAAAAAACATTGAGGTCTTGCTTTCATCCTGGGAAGCCCCGCTTCAGGGATATGAACTAATAGAGAAACGCCTTGATGATGGCTTGCTATATCTTCGGCGCATTCATGAGGCAGTTCTCAAAGTAAAGGGACACACGCAGGAAGATTTGCTGGCTTTGTGCCGGCAGGTCGTCAAGGAAATAGGCTTGCCGCCCTTTGCGGCGACCCCGCTTGTTGCCAGGTCTTTGGCAGCAAATTTGTCAGCCATAGAAGACATGGATTTATTTTAGTAATAAATGCTGACAAGTTCGTAAAAAGTCCCTCTTGGCTGTCATTGAAAAGCCGTAGCCGCGAGTGAAGTGTGGCGGGTAGCGAAGCAATTTCACGATCGTAACCTCTTGATATCACGAGATTGCTTCGTCACTGCGTTCCTCGCAATGACGGGCTTTCTGACTTTTTACGAGTCCATCAATGCCGCGTAAGGACCGCCTTAAGGTGGCTGCCGGGGGGTGGCGACGCTACACTGTATGGCTATGGGCAGCGCGGCTTATGCCGACGCTGTTAACGCTTCTCCGGAACTGCATGGGCTTCGGTATAATCTCTGATCATTTCCAGGAAAATGGCCCCGTATTTCTCGGTTTTTGCCCGCCCGATCCCATAAATCGCGGCCAGGTCTTCCTCCGTCTGCGGGAAACGGGCGGCCATTTCCTTAAGCGTGCGGTCATGAAAAACAGCATAGGGGGGCAGATTGGCCTGATCGGCTATTTCCTTCCGCTTTTTCCTGAGCAGCGCAAACAAGTCGGGGTCGTGCTCTCCTGCCTCCTCTTCCCGCCGCTTGCGAATAAGGCGTTCTTCTTCCAACCGCCCCAGCACGGCATCGTTTCCCCGCAAAACCTCCCAGGCTTTGCCGGTGAGCTGCAAAGTTCCGTGCTCCCACTCCTGCACGAGCAGGCCCTTCTGGACAAACTGGCGAAAGAGGTGGCGCCATTGTTTTGCCGAATACATGGTGCCTATCCCATAGGTGGAGAGCTTTTCATGTTCAAATTTCAAGACCTTCTGGGATTGGGAGGCCCGCAGGACGTCTATGATATGGCCGGCGCCGAAGCACTCGCCCGTTCTTTTGACACAGGAAAGAAACATCTGGGCCGGGATGGTGATATCGACCAGGTTTTTTGGCTCGCTCCGGCAATTGTCGCACATCCCGCAATCGTCTGAGGCCGGGGGGTCGCCGAAATGCTTCAACAGCGGGATGCGGCGGCACAGGTCCGTCTCGGCAAATCCCAGGAGCGTGCTGAGCATGATATTGGCAACTCTTTGTTCCTGTTCATTTTTTTGTTGGATGAAGTATTGGAGCTTTTGAATGTCGCCGTAACCGAAGAGGAGCAGGCAATGGGCCGGCATTCCGTCCCGTCCCGCCCGCCCGATCTCCTGATAATAGCTTTCCAGACTCCGGGGCAGATCATAATGGACGACGAACCGGACATTGGGCTTGTTGATCCCCATGCCGAAGGCGATGGTGGCCACGATGATCTGCACATCGTCCCGGATAAAGAGTTCTTGATTTTCCCTGCGTTCCTGGTCGGACAAACCCGCATGGTAGGGCCTGACGGAATAACCTTTCCGCCGGAGACTTTCATAAAGGTCGTCCGTCTGCTGCCGGGAGAAGCAATAGATGATGCCCGATTCCTGCGGGTATTGCTTCAGGAAATCAAGGATCTGTTCCAGCGGTGAGAGCTTCGGGACCACTTCCAGGTAGAGGTTCGGTCGATTGAAGCTGCCGATAAATTCCCGGGCCGGGGCGATTTGCAGGGATCTTTTGATATCCTCCCGGACCCGCGGCGTGGCCGTGGCGGTCATGGCCACGCAGGCGGCAGCGGGAAAGCGGGCCCGGACCTCCCGCAGCTGCCGATATTCGGGGCGAAAATCATGGCCCCACTCGGAGATGCAATGGGCTTCGTCAACGGCGAAGCAGTCGACGGTCAGTGAGAGCAGGAGATCCGTGTTTCTTGGGGAGAGCAGCGCCTCGGGCGCCAGGTAAAGCAGCTTGACCGTCTTGGCCCGGAGCCGTTCCACCTGGCGATTGTATTGCGCCGCGGTTAAGGTGCTGTTCAAAAAGACCGCCGCTACGCCGCATTCCGTCAACTGGTCCACCTGGTCTTTCATGAGGGAAAGGAGGGGTGAAACCACGATCGTCAAACCGTCCAAGACCAGGGCCGGTATCTGATAGCAGAGGGATTTGCCGCCCCCCGTGGGCATCACGACCAGGGCATCCTGCTTGGCCAGGAGATGGGTGATAATCTCTTCCTGGAGAGGCCAGAAAGCGTCATAACCGAAGACATTCTTGAGGATGGCTTTCGCCTGGCTGATGTTCACGGACACGCTTTTATGAGCGACTATTGATGTACTCCACCGCCCGCTTGATCCTTTGCAGGACCCGGTCCTTGCCCAGGGTGACCATCACCTCGTCGAGACCGGGGCTGACTGTCCGGCCCGTCAAGGCGATCCGCAGGGCCTGGGCAACGAACTTCAGCTTCGTATTTCTGCTTTCCGCCAGGTCCCGCAGAAAGTGCTCGATCCCTTCCTTGGTATATTCGGTGAGGGAGGGGAGGCCTGCGGCAAGCGCCTCCAGGTGTCCGGCCGCCTCGGCATCCAATAGTTTCACCGCCCTTTCCTCGTAGTCAACGGCCTCCTGATAATAAAAGAGGGCCGACTCGGCCATTTCCACCAGGGTCTTCATGCGGCCCTGGAGATCCCTCACGACTTGGGTGGTAAAGGCCCGCTCGGGTCTGATGACGCCCAGTTTCTCCAAAAACGGTTCGAGCTCCTCGACCAGCTTCTCCTCGGGGCGGATCTTCAGGTAATGCTGATTCAACCACAGGAGCTTCTCGGGGTTGAAGACGGCCGGCGATTTGCCGACAGCTTTAAGCGCGAAGGCTTGGATGAGTTCATCCCGGGAAAATATCTCCTGATCGCCGTGGGACCACCCGAGCCGGACCAGGTAATTGATCATGGCTTCGGGCAGATAGCCCATTTCCTGGTAGGCCATCACGGAAGTGGCGCCGTGCCGCTTGGAAAGGCGGGTTTTGTCGGCCCCCAGGATCATGGGCACATGGCCGAAGCTTGGGATGGCATAGCCCAGGGCCTCGTAGAGGAGGATCTGGCGCGGCGTATTGTTCAGATGGTCATCGCCGCGGATGACGTGGGTAATCTCCATCAGGGCATCGTCGACGACGACGGCAAAATTATAGGTGGGATAACCGTCGCCTCTTTCGATGACGAGGTCGTCGAGTTCTTCATTTTGGAAGGCCACGTCCCCCTTGATCAGGTCATGGACCACTGTGGTGCCCCTGTCGGGACAACGGAACCGGACCACGGAATGGGGCGCCTTGCTCAGGCCGCGGTCGCAACAGGTGCGGTCGTACTTCGGTTTCCGGCCTTCCGCCAGGGCACGCTTCCGCTTTTCCTCCAGCTCTTCGGGGCTGCAGACGCAGTAATAGGCCTTGCCTTCCCGGATGAGCTTTTGCACCATCTCCCGGTGCAGTTCCACGCGGTCGGCCTGAAAGTACGGTCCTTCATCCCAGGTCAGCCCGAGCCAAGTCATGGCGTCGAGGATGGCCTGCGTCGATGCTTCGGTGGAGCGCGCCTGATCCGTGTCCTCGATCCGCAAGATGAACTGCCCCTGATGATGCCGTGTGTAGAGCCAGTTAAACAGGGCCGTCCGGGCCCCGCCGATGTGCAGATAACCCGTAGGGGAAGGGGCAAAGCGGGTCCGCATTTTATTTTCTTCCGACATAATGTCTATACCTTTATATCTCCGAAATCGTCTCCATCAGTCCCCGGTTCAACTCCATGAGCCGGTCGCGCAGATCCGTCTGCTCCACCCAGGCCTTGGCTTCCAGCTGGGGCTTGCGCGCTTGCAACTGAGTGAGCTTGGCCTCCAGGTCGCTGAGGATGTAAGCCCAATCAATGCGGGGCGCCGCCTTCTCCGGATGGGCCACCCGCTCGAGTTCATGGCCGGGCTTTAAGGTCACCTCCTCGAGGTAATCGGGGATGAAGACCTGAAAATTAAAGCGCTCCCGGATAATATCGGCGAGCACCTTTTGGCCGGTCTGTTCTCCGTGGATCAGGAAGACCTGCATTTGGGGATTCTGAAAGTGACTCAGCCAGGTGAGCAGCTGGCTTTGACCCGCATGGGCGGAGAAACCGTTAATCGTGAAGATCTTCGCCTTTACGGCGATGTCTTCCTGAAAGATGCGGACCTTTTCGGCGCCGTCGATGATCTTCCGCCCCGTGGTGCCCTGGGCCTGGAATCCCACAAAGACGATGCTGGCCCCTGGCCGCCAGAGATTGTGCCGCAGATGATGCTTGATCCGCCCGGCATCAGCCATGCCGCTGGCCGAGATGACCACGGCCGGACCGTTGATTTCGTTGATCGCCACCGATTCCTTGGTCGTCTGGGTGAAATGCAACTGGGGCAGGTCGAGGGGATTCTCGCCGCTCTTCAAGAGGCTCTTGTACTCTTCGTCGAGATAGCTCGTATAACGGCGGAAGATCTCTGTGGCCTTGGTGGCGAGCGGGCTGTCCACAAAAACGGGCATGTCGGCCGGCAAGCGTCCTTCCTTGGCGAGCAGATGGAGGGAGTAAATCATTTCCTGGGTCCGCTCCAGGGCGAAGGCGGGGATGATGACCTTTTCCCCGTTTTTATAGCTGTAGGCAATGGCCTCGGCCAACTCTTTGAGGCTGTCGGCCTCATTCTTGTGATCCCGGTTGCCGTAGGTCGATTCCATAAAGAGGAAATCGGCGGTCTTTTGAATCGTGGGATCTTCCATCAAGAGTTGGGCGGGCCGTCCGATATCGCCGGAAAAGATCAGTTTGGACTGGTCACCGTTTTCTGTAACCAGGATTTCCACCATGGAGGCGCCCAGGATATGACCGGCGTCCCGGAACGTCATGTCGACACCCGGGCAGGGCGTAAACGATTTTCCATAGGGAACGGCCTGGAGGCGGGGGAAGGTTGCTTCCGCATCCTTCTGGGTATAGAGCGGTTCAACGTTCTTTTCTCCATGCCGGACCCGTTTCTGATTTTTCCACTGCGCCTCCATTTCCTGGATGTGGGCGCTGTCGAGCAGAAGAATGCCCAGGAGGTCTTTCGTGGGAGGCGTCACGTAGATGGGGCCGCGGAACCCCTTTTTTACCAAACGCGGCAAGAGGCCCGAATGGTCGATGTGGGCATGGGTAATGACGCAAAAATCGATCTTTTCCGGTTCGTAGGCCTCCATGTCCAAGTTGCGCTTCTCGATCTCCGCGTTGCCCTGATGCATGCCGCAATCCACGGCAAACCGGTGGCCATTGGTCTCCATAATATGACAGGAGCCCGTCACCGTCCGTGCCGCCCCCAGAAATTTGATCTTCATTCTCGACTCCCTTATCCTTCATTAAGGTCCAGAGGCGTCACTATCCTATCGGCTGGAAAATTGCAAACCCTTTATTGCCGGTGCAAAAAACATAGATCCGCTGCGGTATGGGTATTCCCGGAGGTGCGGCCTCTTTGTGGGGAGGTAAACTGGGCAGGACACAACGGCACCGGTGGCGACGGGACATAAACCGGCCCGTGAAGAACCGTAGCTTCCAGCTCCATGCGGGAGACAGCAAACGAGCAGCCCAAGCGAGTGCAGGTCACATCAATAATACTTCTGCATAATAATGTGTTTGAATTTTGGCCTTTCTGATTTCGGTATGTACTCAAGCACTTTGAATACCAGGGCCTTGCTTTCCTTACTCGGCAGGGGAGCGAGATTGCAATCATTATTTTTTGCCCAGTCCGACATGCCCGGTTCTCTTAAGCTGGCTAAGAAAGCTCTCTCCAAAAAGAGACGTTTTGCCTCAGGCAGACCCGGCGGTGCCAGGATCATTCTGCCTATGTCAGCCAATGTGTTGCCTAATTCCAAGTATTTTTTTCCTTCAGGCTTCAAACCCGGCGTTTCCAGAGCGGCGGGCACCTCCGGGAAGATAGGCCGTCGTTTATGATGCCAGGCCGCTGCCACAGTAATCTGATCGCCTCGTACAAATCCATCAAAGCCCGCCGGCGTGGTTATCACCGCATCTAATTCCCTCCCCGCTACGATTGCCAACATAACTTCGGCGATCCCTTTATACCCGGCGACCATCTTGGCATTTAAGCCAAAGGCTTCGATAAGGAGCGCTCCTGCCATGGCGGCGGCGGAAGCGGGGTCGGTTGCGCCCACGCGGAAGGTTCTGGTCGCTTTCTGCATATCGGAAATGGTCTTAAACCCGGAGGCCTTGCTTGTAAAGAGCATCTGATTCAACATATCAGTACGGCAGATATAGGTATACTTATCCAATTTATACTTTACTGTCGGCAACTCCAGGGATTCATGGAGCGCCATGCCGGTCGTATTAAACAAACCTACCGTAAGGCCGTCAGGTTTGGCCGTGTTATAGATGTAGCTGCCGCCAACCAAACCGCCGGCGCCGGGCATATTCTCCACAATCACCTTTGCCCCGCTGTGTTTCTCAAGAGAAGGCGCTATTTTTCTGGCCAGCATGTCAAAAATGCCTCCCGGTGCGGTAGGAACGATAAACCTTATGGTGGAACGCTTATAAAAGTCTTCCACCCCTCCCTTGTCCGACGCTGCGTCACCCTGATTGCTCAATCCTACGATCATAATCGCGGAGAGAATGATATACGTACGAACTCGCTTCTTTTTCCAAGTTCCCATCATCGAAGGGCCTCCTCTTTCCCTGTGAATATGGACATTGATCCCATGATCTTCCGACATTGCAAACCCCTCCCCCTCCAAGAGGAACTGTCTGATCAGCGGCATGACGATTTTTTGCTAAGATATTGCTTTCGGATGTCTCAGCTATAGGAAAATTTAAATTGTATGTCAATACGTTTCTTCCGCTCTGTCCGCTTTCTCTATTGCCGTCAACCGCTTTGGCAACTACCCGTAAGATTGCCCTGCACCTTGGCAAAGTCCTCCCTTCCCTACCGGAAAGACAAAAGGGCGATACCCTGTCAAGATGAGTGTTACCGGCTGTTTCTGGCGACGAGACTGCAGGTGCCCTCGGCATCACAGCGCTGGCATTCGAGCTGAATGGTGGAATGAAGAATTTTGAAGCGCTCTTCGAGCATGGTCCTGATCGCGTCCAGCAGCTCCCTGCTTCCGCTTACCAATTGGTCGTTGATCACGACGTGGGCGCTCAGCGCATAGACGCCCGAGGTGATGGTCCAGACATGGACATGATAGGCTTCGCGAACACCCTCGATTTTCTCGATTTCTCGTGCCACGGCCGCGATGCTGATATGGGAGGGAACCGCTTCGAGCAGGATGTTCACGGACTCGCTCACGAGCCCGACCGTTCCCATGATGATGCCGACGGCGATCAGCATGCTCAGGAGCGGATCGACCAGGAACCAGCCCGTATAGGTAATCACGATGGCTCCGACGATCACCCCGACCGAGGATACAGCGTCGCCGATGATGTGCAGAAAGGCCCCCCTGATGTTGAGGCTCGTCTCCTGGTGTTTGACCAGAAAGAGAGCGCCGCAGATGTTGACGATCAAACCGATGACGGCCACGATCAGCATCAACTTGCCCTCTACTGCCGGGGGATGAAGGATGCGCTGATAGGCCTCGTACAGGATGTAGAGGGAGATGAGCACCAGGGTGATGCCGTTGAGAAAGGCCGACAGGATCTCCAGGCGGTAGAAACCGTAGGTTTTATGCTCCGTAGCCGGCATTTCCGCAAATTTCAGGGCGAAAAAGGACAGGGCCAGGGCCGAGGCGTCTGTGAACATGTGGCCGGCATCGGAAAGAAGGGCTAGGCTGTTGGACAGCAGGCCGCCGATCACCTCTACGGTCATCATGACCAGCGTCATGGACAGGGCCAGGAGAATCCCCTTCTTGCCCCCGGCCGTCATGTGACTGCGAGCGACGCCGTGTTCATGGGCATGGTTGTGAGCCTGATCATGATGTTCGCTCTGTCCTGTTGGTTCGGTCATGCTTTCCCCCCCAACTGATCGCTGTTCATCCCCTCTTGCTCCTCAAGAAACCCGCCACCGCCGTGCCGACATAGATGCCCGAGGCCACCAGCACGATCGTGGCTCCCGAGGCGGTGCCCAGATAATAGGACGCAATAAGGCCGGCAATCCCGGAAAAAAGACTGATGCCGACCGCCAGGACGGAGTAGCTGCACATGGTGTGTGTCAAATTGCGCGCCCCAGCCGCGGGCAGCACGAGCAGGGCGCTGATGATGATAATCCCCACCATCCGGATCGATAAGGTTACCAGCATCGCCAGCAGCAGAGAAAAGAAGGTTTCCATGATAAAAGAGGAAATGCCCCGGCTCTGGGCCAGAACGGGATTCAGGCTCACCAAAACCAGGCGGTTGCCGAAGAGCAGCCAGAAGCCGACCACCACCAGGAAGAAAAGGGCCAGCACCAGAATATGGGCAGGCGTGACAGCCAGCACGTCGCCAATCAAATAAGAGGTAAACCTGTTGAAGCCGCCGTTGCGGCTCAGGACAACGATGCCGAAGGAAACAGTGGCCGAAAAAAGCACCCCCAGCAGGGTGTCGGAGGATGTGCCCGTCCAGAGCTTCATGAGGTTGAAGCTTAAGGCCATCAGGGCGGCAAAGCCAACCATGGCCCACAGGGGTTCCGCCAGGCCGGCCAGCACCCCGATCGCCACACCGGCCAGGGCCGAATGGCCGAGCACATCGGAAAAGAAGGCCATGCGATTGTTGATGACCATCGTGCCGACCAGGGCAAAGAGGGGCGAGACGATGATGATGCCCAAGAGGGCCGTCCGCATGAATTCATAATCGGTCCAAGCGAAGGGCAGGGCGGCAACGGCCTGGTGCCAGGCGGTCAGCAGGTGATTCAGAAAACTCATGGTCATGACCTTACCCCCGGTGCCGGTGCGGTCTTGCCTGAGGCCGAGCCGTAAAATGCCTCGGCAATCTGCTGTGAGGCCAGAACTTCACCCGGCGTCCCTTCCGCCACCACGGAGCGGTTCAGAACCAGCATACGGTTGGCATGGGGCGCAATGCCCAGCAGGTCGTGGGTCACCAGGAGGACCGCCACATCGAGGGTATCGCGAAGATTTTTGACGATCCGCAGAAAAAGATCGATCCCGGCCGCATCGATCCCGGCCACCGGCTCATCGAGCAGGAGGATATCCGGATCGGAGGTAAGGGCCAGGCAGAGGAGTACGCGCTGCAATTCACCGCCCGAGAGGTCGCCGAGGCGTTTGTCGATGAGATGGGAAGCGGACACCGCGGCGAGGCAGGCGTCGATCCGCTGCCGGTCCCTTCTGGCAATGCCGAGCCAGACCGGTCGGCGGCTGGTTGCACAGGAGAGCAGGTCGGCAACACTGACGGGCGCCTCGTGGTCGAAATCAAGCGACTGCGGTACATATCCGATGCGCGGGCGGTCCTGCCTTTCGCCTCGTATCTGCCAGGTTATGCGGCCCGAGTAAGGAATAACGCCGAGGATGGCCTTGAGCAGCGTGCTTTTCCCCGCTCCGTTGGGGCCCACGATCGCCAGGAGTTCGCGGCAATTGACATGCAGGTTCACCTTGTCCAGGACGAGCTGATTATGCAGCCGCACACTCAATTGCTCGATGCGGGTGCAACAATGATCGCAGGCGTTCAGCAGGGACAGGTTCATTGTTTCCGTCACTTCAGGGCCTCTTGCAGGACAGCGAGGTTCTTCCTCATTATTTCGAGGTAGGCATCCGGCGTCTCGGGTCCCGTCACGGCCGGATCGAGTTGGTGCAGACGCAAGCCTGTTTCCCGGGCGATGGCGTCGGCCGCGGCGGTAGGATACTGCGGTTCCGTAAAAAGCGCTTTGACGCGGAGTTTCTTGATGATCCCAATGGTTTCGGCGAGCTCTTTGGCATTGGGGGCGCTGCCGGGTTCGCGTTCGATGACGCCGGCGATTTTCAGCCCGAACTCCTCGGCAAAATAGGGGAAAGCCTCATGAAAGGTCACGATGGCTCTGCCTTGATAGGCCCCAAGACGGGCATGCATCTCCTGGCGCAGAACTTCCAGCCGGGCGATGTAATCCGCGCTATTTTTCCGGTAGACAGATGCATGGCCCCCGTCGACCCGGGCCATAAATGCCGCGAGGTTCCGCACCTCGGTGATGGCCTGGGCCACGCTTACCCAGACATGGGGATTGGGACCGGCCTTGTCTTTGATGAGCGGAATGCCGCGGGCAAGCTCGACGATCTTGAGGCGGGGGTATCTTCCGGCGGTCTTAAGGAGGAAGGATTCCATGCCGGCGCCGTTGGCTACGAGGATGTCCGCCTTTTCGAGCTTCCGCATGTCCGTGGTCGTAAGCGCATAGTCATGCAGGCAGCCCGTGACCGGGGGGGTAAGGTTCGTAAGCTCCAGACCCGGTACGTCCTTGCAGACGTTCAGGGCCATGATGTACAGGGGATAAAATGACGTAACCACCCGCATCTTACGTTGGGCCGCGGCTGCGCCTGTCCAGGAACCAAGGACGAGGGAAACCGCCAGTGCGGCGGCGAGGCCGATTAATTTCTTTTGGAACATGACTTTCACGCCTTGCCCACAGTTCAAGGAGTGATTCCCAGATCTTTCAAGAGCCATTCTTCCGGAAGGCCCGTCTGGAGATCCCAGCCAAAGGCCCGGTAGGCCTCATCCTTAAGTTCCTCAAGCGGTACGGTGCTCCCTTGATTCGGACCATCGGGCAGAGGTTCCCGCAGCAGGCGCTCCGGCAAGGTATCGTCTGACCGCCGCAATCCCTCCCGGGCGTTGAACAGCCGCTCCTGGGCGAGGATGCGCAGCCCGATCCGGTCCAGGTCTTCCTGTGTGTGGGGTGCGCCGGTAAGGGCGCTCACCAATTCCGGAAGCAGAGGCACCATGATCTTGCGGGGAAAGACGCACAGGACGAGGGAATCGGAGACGATCCGCCCCAGTGCATCCTTTTTCAATAACTGACCCTTCCCGGCCACCTGCCGGTTCGTACCATCGGCGGCTTCCATCCGGGCCGGCAGGCCCACGCCGTGATGATCGCCGCCCTTGGGGTTTATGGCAAATTGCAGGGCCTGTCCATAAAAACCGCGGGACTCATAGCCGCCTAACTCCATCCCCTTACAATGCATGGCAAAACCGGAAGAACCGGGGATCAGCTCGCTGAGGCGGCGCGTTCCCTCTCCCCAGAGGTAGCCGGCCCCTTCCCGGGACACGATCTTCTCCAGACATTTGATCATGGCCTCATCGTCACCGAAGGCGAGCGTGAGGCCGTCCGTATGGCTGGTATCAATTAACCCTTTTGTAAAACATTCCGTCAGAAAACTGATGGTGAGGCCTGCCGAGATCGTATCGAGGCCGTTTTCGTCGCAGATCTGGGCCGCCTTCACGACGGCGTCAAACTTGTGGATGCCCAGGTTCGTGCCAAAGGAGTACATGGTCTCATATTCCGGGCCGTCGCAGACCGCACCGGCGTAGGGACCTTCTTTGATTTCGATGTAATGCGAACAGGGATTGGGGCAATAGGGGCCACAGGAGATGTTCTGCCGCGGCCAGGCGCCGCTGTTGAGCATCGGAGCGATCCCCGTCAATATTTCCTCATCGCAGACGCCTGTCTGAAAGTTGCGCGTGGGCAGCATGCCCAGTTTGCTCATCAAGGGCATATCCTCGCCTGTGCCGTATTTGCGCCGCAATTCCGCCCAGACGCTGTTTTCCTTTATGCCGGCGCCGACCTTGAGTTTCACCTCCCGGAGTGTCGCCGGGTCGCCGGGCTGCACGTCCCGATTTCCCGAGACAACCAGTCCTTTCAGGTTCTTGGAACCCATGACGCAGCCGGCCCCGCCCCGGCCGAAAGCCCGGAGCTTCTCTCCTTCCGTCATAATGCTGGCGTACTTGATGAGTTTTTCCCCGCCGGGACCGATTACGGCCACCGAGGCCCTGGCCTCGCCTGCCTCGGCGAGGATCTTTTGCTGCGCCTCCAGGCTGTTCAGCCCCCAGAGATGGCGGGCGTCCCGAAACTCCACGGCATCATTCTTGAGGGAGAGATAAACAGGGGTCTCCGCTTTTCCCAGGACCATCACGGCCATGTAGCCGGCTTTGCGGAGGCTGTGGCCGATGGCGCCGCTGCTCACGGAATACAGATAGATGCCTGTAAGCGGCGATTTGGTCGTAACCACCGCCTTGGGACTGAAGGGCGTGCTTATGCCCTGCGCCAAACCGGCGGTAAAGATCAGCGGATTATCGGGAGATAGCGGGTCCAAGCCCGGGCCGATTGTCTTGTAGAGAAGATGGACACCCAGGCCCCTTCCCCCTAAATAGGCGGCCATGGTTTCTGCGGGGATGATCTCCCGGCGAAAGGAGCGGGCTGTTAAATCAATAGTCAACAGAATGGCTTCCGGCAGCATCTTCTTCTCCTCTTATTAAGGTTAAAAGGTTGTAGGATAATTAGTTTCCATCCGGAAGCGGTTCTTTTCCGCCCTGGCGGTGTCAATCTGCGGGCTTGCTTGTGCGGCGTACTACGTGTACGCCTCCGCGCAACCCCTTGATTTCCTAGCCAGGACGCAAAATCCCTCGTTTCCGATTGGAAACCAATAGTGTCTCATCCGGAGTTTCCGGATGGACACTAATTAGGTCCATAATTTGGCAATAGGAATAGGGAATTGTCAAGATAATTGTGAACAGAGTTTTTCCCTTGTCTTTTCCCGGAATCGGTTATATTTACTATCCATCATATTACACGACACTTGGGGACAGAAGCATAGCTTGCAATTACATGAATATTCACGGCTTTTGAGGAGGGGAAGCATGGGAGAAGAAGAACGGAAGCCACCTCTGGAAATTGTGCAGGTGGCCCTTGTCGTCCGGAACTTGGAAGCTACCATCGAGAAGCTCAACTCTCTCTGGCAGGTCGGACCGTTCGAGATCAGAAAAACGGATATACCCGGTGCCACCGTGCACGGGAGGAAGGCCCACGTCAAAGGCCGCTTGGCCTTTGCCAAGGCCGGCCCCATCGATCTGGAGCTGATTGAACCGGAAGAAGGCGACAACATCTACTGGGAATTTCTCCGCGACCGGGGGGAAGGGGTCCATCATCTGAAAATCCCGGTACCGGATTTCGAGAAGGAGCTGGCACGGGTCCAGGGAAAAGGAATTGAAGTATTGCAGAGCGCCGTAACGGATCGGGTCAGTTATGCCTATCTGGATACGGAACATATCGCTGGCGTCAGCTTCGAATTGCTTCAGAGAAAGTATGAGCCCTCTAAATAGTTTCGTTGGCCCCAAGGGATTTCCGGGGATGGGGGCGACAAGAGTGAAAAGGGAGGATTACCGATGATGCCGATGATGAGGAAAATTGCCAGGTGCGGGGTTTTGTCCCTGCTGGTGCTGGGTCTGCTGGGCTGTGCTTCCTTCTATCGCAGTTATGGACAGGTTGTCCCGGACGAAGGGGTAACGCAGAGTTTTGCGGCTTACCGCCTCGACCCCGGGATGAATTATTATTTCCATGGTTCCGATCTCCACCCAAACGTGATTATCGGACTCAAGAAGCAGTATGTGCTCGCCAACAAGCTCTGGCAGCCGATCAAGGCCGACCCCAGGACTTTCAAGGGTTTCGTCGCCGGGATGCAGCATAAGGCCGGTGAAATCAGTCAGTCCTTGTATGGCTTTGTCATGAAGTCCCCGGATGGCCAAATTCTCGGTGTTTGGTACTCGATGCTTACGGTCAACATGACCGTCAAGATGGGGGAAGGCAATCAAGTGGACGTCTTTACGTCACATATCAATGTTTATGACAAGGACAGCCCGGACCAATGAGCTGCCGGTCAGGGTTTATTGGCATCCCTGGAGTCGCTCCTGGAATTCTTCGACCGTGAAGGTGTATTCCTGAGTTCCATAGGATTCTACGGTAAAGGAGGCGCAGGCGCTCCCCATCCGGGCGGCGGCCACGAGGTCTTTACCCCGGACCAGGCCGCTGATCAACCCGCCCCGGTAAGCATCTCCGGCGCCCGTGGGATCATCGACCTTCCTGGCCTGGGCAATGGGGATGCAGATTTCTCCCTCTCTTGTGGAGATCCGGGAACCCAGCTCGCCCAGCGTGGTAATGATCGCCCCGACCCGTTCCAGCAGGGATGTTTTCGTTAAGCATGTCTTGCTCATAATGAGATCCAGCTCATAGTCATTGCAAATCAGGATCTTGCAACCCTCGAGGGCGCCCACTAGCTCCTTTCCATCCCAGATGGGCAGCGATTGTCCGGGATCGAAAATATACTCGATCCCCCGTTCTTTGCAGATACGGGGGTAGTTCGTCATGTCTTCAAGGTTGCCGGGAGAAACGATGAAGAGGGTTTCGCGGGGATTGAGGTCATCGCAAGCGAGCGCGGTGGGGAAACGCATCGCCCCGGGATTGAAACCGGTGATCTGATTGTCCGCCTGGTCGGTGGTAATGTAGGCGCCTGCGGTAAACTCATCTTCTATGATTTTAATGTGTTCCGTAGAAATCCCGTTTTTGTCCAGCCAAGCGAAGTACCGTTGGTAATCCTGGCCGATCGTGGCGCAGACCACGGGCTTTTCGCCCATCAGAGTGAGTGCATAGGCGATGTTACCGGCTGTCCCGCCAAATTTCTCTTTCATGCCGTTTACCTGGAAACAGACATTCAGCACATGGATCTTATCCGGCAGGATGTGATCGCAGAAGTGTCCGGGGAAATCCATAATCCTGTCATAGGCCAACGATCCGGAAACGATAACTTTCATCTTAAGAGACCTTTCATATTAATTCGAAATCGTCATCGGCCAGGCGGCGCAACCATTCCTGGGTGCTGGGTTCGGTGGAGGGGAAGGCCGACACGGCCGCATCGTGCATGATGCCGTCCTGGGTAATGATGCACACGGGCCAACCGGGAAAACCCTGCGCCAGGCCGTAATGATCGTTGATTCGATAGGCCAGGAATCCCGCTTCGCCGCAGGAAACCCGGTATTGCCGGTTGCCGTGCTTCAGGCGGATAGATTGATTGAGCCAGCCTTTCCTCGCAAAGATGCCGACAAACTGCTGCAGGATGTCCCGGGGCGTCATCTCCCGGGGATGGCAGAAAGGAGGGTCGCCAATGATCATGCTCTCACCTCTGGCCGGGCTTAGGGATGGCGCACCGCTGCCAGGTTACCCTTCCCGACCCTTTCCATGTATAAAAGTCACCTCGGGCTGTCAAGGCCTTTTTTGCAACAGGCCTTTTTTGCGACCGGCACCTTTTTGCTGTTTTAAATAATATTGAATAAATTTATTGATTTTTTCAAAATATCCTCTATAGTCACAGCCGATCTTTTCCGCTTCTTGGGAAAGCATAACCATCCTTCGACAAATTGAAGGCGATGGCAAATATAACTTACAGTCCAACCATTGCTGCATGACCATCATAAAAACAAAGACAGCACCATCCTGTACCCTGGCCAAAGGATTGAGCGTAGCCCTGCTCGTTGTCGCGTCTTTACTCTTTGGGACGCCCTTGCGGGGCAGTGACATCAAGCCTGCGGTCGCGATTCCCGAGGGCAAAGTCCTCATCTTGAACTCCTATCATCAAGGGTATCAGTGGTCTGACATCGAGCTGGCAAGCATCGTTGAGACCCTCGATCACAACAAGTTCGACAGTGCACCGGCGATTGAATACCTGGATTACCGGCGCCATCCGGCGGGAGAGCATGCTGCGGAACTAAAGGCACTTTTCCGCAAAAAGTACCAGGCCAAACATTTTTCTCTCATCGTCGCCATGGAGTATCCGGCCCTGGATTTTGCCCGGAAGAACCAGGCTGATCTTTTTCACGGGGCGCCGATCGTTTTTTGCGGCATCTATAATGCGGGCACGGTGAGGCTGGCTGGTAACGAGCGCATCACGGGGGTGGTTTCTCCCTTGGATCGTGTCGGCACTATCGAAACAATGCTCAAATTACATCCCCAGACCCGGGAAATCCTGGTCCTGCACGATTATACGCCTTCCGGCCTGTCGAACAGGAATGATTTTCAGACGGTATTGCCCCGCTTTGAAAAGAAAGTGCGCTTCAGGTTCAGCCAGAATAAACCCATGGAGGAAACCCTCAAGGAACTTGGGCAACTTCCCCGGGACACGCTCGTGGTGCTGCTGATTTTTGCCAGCGATGTCACGGGGAGAACTTTCGCTGTCCCTGAATTGACGAGACTTATCAGCCGACACAGTCGTGTCCCTGTTTATGGACATACCGAAGTAAGGCTGGGGCATGGCATCGTGGGAGGCAAGTTATTAAGCCCTGTTGCGGTGGCCGGGGAAGCGGCTTCGCTCATGGGGCGCATCCTGCGGGGAGAAGACGTCCGTACCATCCCCGTGGTCACCAAGAGTGCCTCGCGGTATATGTTCGATTACCGGCAGATGGAGCGTTTTCAGATCCCCCTCTCGGCCTTGCCCCCGGACAGTGTGGTCATCAATCAGCCGCCGCCATTCTATGCAGCCAACAGAACGCTTGTTTTGACCGCTTCCGGGATCATCGGCTTTTTATCGCTCGTCATCGGCCTGCTGTTTTTCAATATTGTCCAGCGGAAGAAAGCCGCGGCCGCACTCCGGAATTCAGAGGCAAGGTACTGCGATCTCTATGAAAACGCCCCCGATATGTACTACTCTGTGGATGCGAAAACGGCGGCGATCGTGGCCTGCAATGAAACGTTTCTGCGCACTACCGGGTATGCAAAGGAAGACATCATCGGACAGCCGATCTTCGACCTTTTCCACCCGGACTGCCGCGAGGAGGCCATAAGATCCTTTAAGTCCTTCCCGGACACGGGAGATGTACGCGATGCGGAGCGGCGGGTCATCTGCAAGGACGGTCACCTCATCGATGTCAGTTTGAATGTTTCCGCTGTCAAGGACGAAGGGGGAAAGATTATCAACAGCCGGTCCATCTGGCGCGATATTACGGCCCATAAGCTCCTGGAGAAGGAACTAAAAAACCTCTCCATAACCGATCCCATGACCGGCCTGTACAACCGCCGGGGTTTCATAACCCTTGCCGAGCAGCAGTTGAGGCAAGCCGACCGGAAAAAAACCGGTGTCATGCTCATGTTTGCCGATGTGGATTATTTGAAGCAGGTCAACGATACGTTGGGTCATCAGGCAGGGGATGAGACGCTCGTCAAAGCCGCGGTCGTGCTCAGAGAAGTGTTTCGGAAGATGGACATTATCGCCCGGGTGGGAGGTGATGAGTTTGCCGTCCTGGCGCCGGAAACTTCCTTGGCCTATGCCGAGATGATAAAAAATCGGCTGCAGGATCAGCTCGCTGTCCATAATGCCCGGGGGAAGGGGGATTTCCCTCTCTCCCTCAGCATCGGGGTGGTATATTATGATCCCAGCCAGCCCACTTCTCTCGACGAATTGATGGCCCGGGCAGACTCCCTGATGTATCAACAGAAAGCTGAGAAACGGCTGTAAAACATGGTTCCGTTCTCTCTCCTCGCCCGGCAGCCGTCCGGGCGGCACTCCATAACAGTCCTATCTCATATAAAATAGCCGGCCATGATGGACTCGTGCCAGAGCTTGACAACCGTCGGGATGATTCCCTCGGGCAGGTCGCCATCGCTATAGGTCCAAAGATGCACACCCGCTCCCAGCAGGACATTTCTGACCTTAGGCGCGGGTTGCAGGGAGGCGAAAAGCGGCAGGATACGCCGGGCATGATCGATGCCGACCGTGTCATCGTCGATTCCATGGACGGAAAGGAAGGACGGAACAGGCTTAACATCGGGTCCGGACAACTCACGGCAGTAGCCGACAAACTTCCGCACCAGGGCCTCTGTCTCTTCGGGTGTCATGGCGAGGCGCCGGGCGGTAACACGCGCGGCTTCTGCCAGCGCCCGGACGCCATTCTTGTGGATAATATCCTCGGCCTTGAAGTTGGGCCGCTTCCTGTCGATTTCCCACTGTTCAAACACGAGTTCCATCTGCAGCGGCAAGCCGTAGCCTTTATCCTTGATGCCTTCATGCACATACCGGGCGGTATCCGCCCAGGTGCGCATCCTCAAACTGTTGAAGGGGGCATCCCATGTTCCTCTGTCTGCCAGGGGGTACATGTAACCAAAGGTGGATGTACCATAGCCGATGATCCCCCTGATATTTGCCACGCGCTGCGCGGCGATCATGGCAAAAGGGCCGCCCGTCGAATGACCATGGACGTAGATGGCATACTGATCCGCCGGGAGATGGCGCCGGCAGGTTTCGCGCATGGCCTCGTCAAAGGCTGCCGGCCAGGCGGCCAGGCGGTCATAGAATTCCGTACCCTCTTTCGCCTGGAGCGAGATGATCGTGCCGTAATGCTTTCTCTTCGAGATATCTCTCACTATTGTGTATTGCTCGGGACCGATCGCGGTTTCCTTTGTCCACAACGGTGTCCTCCCCGTGCCATCGGGATTCAGGGTGTCACCTGGCCAATCTCTGCTCGGATCAAGGAGATACAACCTCCCCGGAAAGGTCATACTCGCCGTCTTAAAGCCAAATTTGCCTGCCAGCAGACGCGCCAGGCCATCGAGATCCTGATAATCCGACACGCCTCCATGGAGCAAAAAGATGCCCGCCTTTTTCCCGTCAGGTCCGACGGCTATCTTTGTCCTGTCCTCGGGTTCATAAATCATGGCGCCAATGTCCCAGTCCATGCCGAGGGCTTTGATGCGGAAGATATCCTCGCGGGCGGCGATGCGGAGATCCGGCAATTCCCGTACGGCCTTATCCGTCTTGATGATTTCTTCCCGGGAAATCATTGCTGCCGGCTCCCAAGGTGGTAAATCACTGTTCATGGTTTTCCTCCCGTCATGTAGCTCTTCTCTTATAGCCTCTTCAATGTGTAATCCAAGATGCCCTGGGCCGCCCGGAAGACATCGGACAATCTGTTTCGCTCCCGCACCAGGGAGGTGTGCAAAGCTCGATAGGCCTCACTGGCGCGATCCAACCGCGGCAATTGTGCCATCGTCTGAAGCGCGGGAAGGGGTGTGAATCCGGCACCCATGGGATCTTGTCCATATTTGCCCGCTTGCGAGGCAAGGGCGGGGAGCAGTATCCGGCTCAGTTCCATGAAACAGGCATTGATCTCCCGGCACTGGCCGCTTCCCCCTGGGTCCGTTCTCATTTCTTGATCCTTAAAAAGGATCTTTGCCAGGTTTTTATTGAGGGCCTCCGCTTTCTCTTGCAAGATCTTCGCCTGGGTAATCAAGGAGGTCAGATCTAGGTCCGCCCCACCTTTGTCCTGCAAGTCCCGCAAGACTTTAACGAAGAGCTCCAGCAACGTGACAAATTCGAAGGGCAAGACAGGATTGTTGCACAGCCGCAAGAGGGCCGTCATGTAAATTTTAAAGGGAAGAGGCAGGAGATCCAGATCGACTTTATCCAGGGTGTCCTCCTCCGAGTGGCCATACCAAATGGGGTCCATGCCCATTTGTGCCGCTTGTGCGGCCGTAAAGCCCGGTCTGCCTGTTAAGGAAGGAAGGCCGAGGCCCCAAAAGCTTTGATCACCGAACTTGGGGACCCTTTTACTGCCGTCGCTCCGACCCAGGATTTCCGTGATCAGGGACTCCTGAAATTTTCTTGCTTCCTCCGTATTGCGGCCCTCAAAACCTGAGGCACCGGCTCTTCCCAACCCGTCCATGACTAAATAGGCAACGGCATGATCGCGCAGGTCATCCCAGAAATTGTCCAGATACCAGGTGGAACCTGCATAAAGGCCCTGTTCATGGCCGGTCCACCAGGCAAACCTGATGCCTCTGGCCAGGCTCTTCCGGTTTTTGGCTAAGATTCTCGCCATCTCCAGCATGAGGGCGTTTGCCGCGGCATTGTCCGTGGCGCCGGTGAACCAGCTGCAGTAATGGCCGGCCAACAGGACGAATTTATCGGGCTCGCTTGCGCCCGGCAGAAAGCCCACGGGCAGGCGTACCTTCCGATAGCCGCGCCAGGAATCGACCTGTAATTGCACCCTCAGGCGATCTTGGCCGACGAGTTCCGTCAGGTGCTGACCATCTTCCTGACATAGGGAAACAGCCGGTGTCCGGGGAAGCTTGGCAACGGTATCCGGGGTAGGGTTCCCCCAGGTTTGGCGAAACTGGCCCATGGCGATGGTCCGGGGCCGTCCGCGGGTAATATGAATCTGGGCGATGGCGCCCCGCTCCTCGCCCAGGCGTGCCGCTGCCAGCTGGCCGTCCATTTCCTCCGGGGCGATCAGGACGATCTTGCCCCGCACATCCGCTGCTTCATAATCCCTGGCCGTCCCTTTGCCCAGGAAAATGAGCTCGCCTTCTAGGCCTTCCGGGGGGGTGGGAGCAACAAAGATACAGGGTAAGCAGGGAAGGTTAGCATGGAGCGGCGCGAGGATCTTAAGTTCCGCCTTTCCTGGATGATTGATGAAGGCGTCAAATTCGTAAATTTCCCGCTCCAGTCCGTAATCTGCTAATTTATCGGCAATGTAGGCGGCGGCCTGACGCTCTTCATCCGTTCCGGCGCGGCGGATGAGGGTGGTGAAATATTCCAGGTGTTTCCTCACTTCTTCGCCGGCATACTCCTGAAGAATCCTTTTCTCTAATTCCTTTTCTTTTGCCCCCGCGTAGGAAATATGTTTTTCCATCAGAAATTCCTCCCCAACCCCGATAACCTAAAGGTCACAAGTAAACGGGATAAGTAAGTTTACGAAATTATTTTTTGCCGGAAAAACGCAGAAAATAATTTTTTACTTACTAAAAGCAGAACAGTCCAGGTGTGGGGCAAATATCATTAACCAAACCATTCGTCAATGTGGTAGTGTGAAGGGGTTTGATAGTCAGTAATAATACTAAGGTGTAAGGAACGATTGGACCATGAAATTCTATGACGCTCACATCCATTTCTATTTTAAAATTCCCGCGGAAGAACTGAAAGGCGTTTTTTGCCGGTTGCAGGAGATCGGGATGGCCGGGTGCGATGCCCTGGTTTTTGCTGAATTTCCGGGAGACCTCAAGACGGTTTTGAAGATGGTGCCGGCTGCTTATCACAACAGCATCTCTATACCTACCCTCGAGATGCAGAAGGACCCCTTTCCCTATTTTGCCTGGGCCAAGCCCTTGCGGATTATCCCTTTTGTGGATGCCCGGTTTATCGACCAGGGCATTGAAGAAAAGATGGCAGGGTTCAAAGAGAGAGGGTTCCGGGGGCTCAAGCTCCTGTATATTCCTGAAGAGGACGGGACCATCGGAGTGCAAGGCATGGAACAGGCCTTCGGACGCTCCGTAAAGAAGTCGGAAGAGATCACGGCGCGCCTGATTGATAGTGCGGACTCTCTGGGGATGCCTGTCCTCTTCCATGTCGATTTACGCAGATACGGCGACTTTGTGAAAGAGATGATCGCTAGCCACCCACAGACCAACTTTAATATTCCCCACTTCGGCTCCTCCCGAAAAGCCATCCGCCAGCTTCTGGATAACTATCCCAATTGTTACACGGACACCGCCTCCCTCGTGCCGTTCATGGAAGAAGATCCTCAGTCTTATCTGACTTTTATGCGGCAATATCAGGACCGGGTCCTTTATGGCAGCGATGCCCTGATTGGCAACCCGGAGCATGTCGCTTCGACCTTGAGTTTTCTCGAGCGATTTGTGCCGGATCAGGAAATATTGCCCAGGCTGGTCCATAATAATTATTTGGCCTTCCATCGTATCCCGGGACCGGCATCATGATGCCTTACGCGTGGTTATGTAAGAAAAGCCTGCTGTGGGCAATGGCTTTGTTGTTCTGGGGGATGGATGCGACGGTGTCTTCCGAGGCTAAAGAAAAATCAGCGGCAGAAGACAGAGCAATTGTGGAAGCGCGTGCAGCTCCCTGTTTTTCGGAAGAAAGGGTCCAGAAAATAACCTCGGCCAAGCTATCGGAAAAACTAAAGGATTTCCAGAATGGCGATCCTCTTTTCTATGCCCTTCTTTCTGTGTTTTCGGAGGCGAAAAAAGATACCTGTTATTATGCCGAGGGTAAAGACCTGCGACAGATATTCATGAATAAAACCATGCTGGATCTATCGGATAGGGAGGTAAGGGACGGCCGTCCAGTCTACAAGACAAGGGCGCCCGTTGACGAAATAAATTGGGTCAGCGCCGAGCTTGACCAGGGAAACATCAAGGTCTCCTCAAGACTGCATCGTCGTTTCGTGAAAGGCATTTTGGGAAAAAAAGTCATTGCCATCCCCAAGACGCTCGATTTTACTATTTATGCCTCAATCCCCCCGAGAAGCGAAGGGCATGACAAGTTAACAGATCCAGAGGAATACAATATCTTCATGGTCTATGAGCATGGGGAAGAACCCTATGTCAGTGAACTTTTTTCTTTTCTTACGGGCTTGACGAGCCACGAGATGCACCTCAGGAAAAACGATAAGAAGGCAAATAGAAGGGAAGCTTATAAAACACTCCGGCACCTTCACGAAAAAGGGTCGCTAAGCCTTACTAATAAACCAGGCTCTGTAAGGCCTTTTTGATTTCCCCGTATTGGAACGTAAAGCCCTGCTCCGCTAAGCGTTTGGGGAACACTCGCTGCCCCTTGAGGATCACCGATCCGAATTCTCCCAGGATCAGCCTGATCATAAAACCAGGCGCGCAGAGAAATGACGGCCGGTGCAGCACTTCTCCCAAAGCCCTTGCCAGTTCCCGATTGCGCACGGGGTGGGGCGAGCAGAGATTGACGGGGCCCGTGATGGCTTCGTTCTTCAGTAAAAAAGAGAAGGCTGCCACCAGGTCCTGCATATGAATCCAGGAAAACCATTGCTTCCCATTGCCGATCGGTCCTCCCAGAAACCACTTAAAAAGAGGTATCATTTGCCCAAGGGCGCCTCCTTTTTCACCCAGAACAATCCCGAACCGCGCAATGACGACCCGTGCCCCTTTTGCGGCGGCCCGGGATGCTTCCTGTTCCCAGTCCACGGCCAGACGGGCGAGAAAATCCTCTCCCGGAGGTGATTCCTCGGTGAGCTCTTCATCTCCATGGAAACCGTAATAGCCGACGGCGGAAGTACTGAAGAAGGTAATCTTCCTTCCCCCTTGCCCATCCATGGCTTCGATGAGATTGGCTGTCGTTTGTATCCGGCTGTCGCGGACGATTTTTTTATATTTCTCCGACCAGCGGCGAAAGATAGTGGCTCCGGCGAGATTGATGATAACATCGTGCTGGCCGACGGCCCCTTGCCAGGGGCCCTTTTGCGCCGGGTCGCCTTGCAGGTAGGAGATGCCCGGAACCTTCTTTTCTGAACCTCTTAAAGATCGTGTCAGCACCGTTACCTCATGGCCTTCTCGCGCCAGGTGTACCGATAAATGACTACCAACAAAGCCTGTGCCGCCCGTAACGAATATTTTCATGCCTGGCCCCCCTTTATTAGTGTCGTCCGCCTTGTCCTAATTAAGTCGTTATCCCGGCGAGTGTCAACGTGCAAGTTCTTGCCGCCCCAGGTGCGTATGAAGCCGACTCCGGTAAGTGTTAATTTTTTTATACAGCTACTCATTTATAAATATTCTATTATTATCGATACTTATCTTTTTATGCCCTTGACTTGGGAGGGTTGCGTCCCCGAAAAGTGTATAGAACGATTATACATTTTCCCTGATAATCAGGATCTGCTACAGACTGCTCTTGAAAAAATATCATTAATTACAATAAGATGTATTTAAGGGCGGCCAGGCCTGTTTGTGGCATGCCCCATGCAATAGGTAAGGCAAAGGGAAAAAACCTTAACCGGCAACGAAAGGAGGAAGCCATGAAACGCACAATGACAACGGTAGCGGGAACTTTAATGTTCGTTGCGACACCGGCACTGGCAACCGCAGGCACGGAGGCGACGGGAACCGGCATGCTGGCCATCCTTTTCCTGGGATTTGGTGCCCTGATCGTTGCTGCCCAACTGCTCCCCGGGTTGGTTTTGTTCTGCACCATGCTCAAAGGCCTATTTGGAAAAGTTGGAAAAAAAGCTGCCGAGGAAGCTTGATAAGAGCTGCCTATTCAGGAGACTCATTGTCTCGTATACTCTAACCCCGATAAACGGGATAAGTAAGTTTACGAAATTATTTTTCGCCGGAAAAACGCAGAAAATAATTTCTTACTTACTAAGATAAGGAGAAGATCATGAAAACCTTCGCAATGATGAGAAGCTTAGCCCTGGCCGCCGCCCTGGTTGGCCTGAATGCTGCCACGGGATGGGCCGCCGATGCTGCCCGTGAGGATCACAGTGAACTGTTTGTATGGATTTTTTTGGCATTCTGCGCCCTGATCGTCATTGCCCAGTTGATTCCGGCCTTCATGATGATGACCGGTCTGGCTAAGGGTGTGAAAAAAGAGACTCTGCAACCTGCCCCGGCTGTGGTTGATCAGACCACCACCTTAGAGGAATAAAACGGTGGTGGGCGGGCCAGCTTGGCCCTCCCTTCGCTGTTAGATTATACCTACCATTGTTCTTCTATTTAATCCTCATTGCTTTGCCTGGGGAGATGTATAAATTAATTACGGACGAACAGTGAAAAGGGTGTTCCGCAGAAACTGATTTTTCCGATGGGCGGAGCCAAGGTAAGGGTATTTTTCTAACAGTGAATCGACACAGCGGGGAGGGCATGATGATCGTCTATAATTGCACGAAATGTTTGGATAAGGGCAAAATAGTATACGGACCGGAGACCGTAGCGGGTACGAAAGAAATTGATTGTTCCTGTAAGGCCAAGGCTTGGGCTAAAGAGAAAATTATGCCCCTGGTGCTTCGCCAAGAGGTACTGGCCGCCATGAGTATGAGATAGTGTGCCCAGATATTTCAAAAAAGCCTGCTCTCACGACTCACGACTTTAAACTTGACATCATGATCGATTTCCGATAAAGACACCTCTTTAGCACACGACAGGAGGTTTTTGCTATTGGCAACACATAAATCTGCAGAAAAAAGAGCCCGGCAAAACGAGAAACGTAATATCCGCAATGCCTCGCTCCGGTCCAGCATAAAAACTGGGATGAAGACCGTACTTACGGCCGTAGAAGGTAAAGAAAAAGAAGGGGCCGTTGCGTCTTTGCATAGGATGATCCCCGCCATCGCCAGAGCTGCCGCCAAAGGCGCCTTTCACAAAAAAACCGCTTCCCGCCGGATAGCGAGACTGACGAAAAAAGTAAATGCCCTTGCTTAAAATGGCTAAGGCCTAACCCCGATAAACGTGCTAAGTACGCTTAGGAATTGCTTTTCCAGGGAAAGCAATTCCTAACTTACTAAAGGCTGCTTGCCAGTGGCAAGGGCGCCGGCCGCAGGGTTAAAAATCAGTGACCATCATTCTATAAGCCCTCTCCGCGAGATCATTGGCCAGCTTGGTGAGGGCATTTTTTTGATTGATCTGTCCGGCAAGGATGTTGTTTCCGTCAATGGTGAAATCCCCCCAGTGGGAGAAGTTTTCCGCCCGCCAGATGATTTTTTTCGCCTCTCTTCCTTCCAACGTTAGCACCAGAGTCACGGTAATTCTCTTTTCCACGGCGAGACTGTCACCGCGGTAGGCCAGCGGCGTAATGACGAGGTTCTTAATGTCTCCTTTCAGGAAGAGATCCGCACCTGCCCGGGTGTTGACAATCTTGAAATTCCGGCCTTTGATGAATTGATCGATAAAGGCATTTCTGAAGGCGGTCTCGATGTTGGCTGTGGCGGTGTTATTGCTGAAAACGTCAACATAGATATTCTTTCCACCGGTAGCACGGTCTGACGCTCCGGAGGTAAAGCGATATCCGCAGGCGCTGATCAAAAAAAACAATCCCAGGACTGCCAGTGCCCTGCTCCTCCTGCGCCACAAGGCCGATGCTTTGGTCATGTCTCGCCCTCTTTGACGACGATATTGACAAGTTTCTTGGGCACGTATACCTCGCGGAGCACTTGCTTGCCTTGCAGGAAGTGGCCGGTTTTTTCATCGGCCAGGGCCTTTTTCTTGATCGTCTCACCATCTTCGTCAGCCGGTACGGTGATCCTGCTTCTCACTTTGCCGTTGACCTGGATGACGATGGTGATTTGTTCTTCCGCTGCCACCAGCGGGTCGTAGGCCGGCCAGGGCATATTGGCAAGGCCGGCGTCGTATCCGAGCTTCACCCACAGTTCTTCGGCAATATGCGGCACCATGGGTGACAAAAGCAAGATCAGGGATTCCAAAGTTTCTTTGATGATGGAAAGGGAAAGGAAATCTGCTGGGGCAGGCCGCTTGATCTGATAGAGGGTGTTCACCAGTTCCATGACGGCGCTGATCGCCGTATTGAAATGAAAACGCTCTTCAATGTCGCTGGTCACTTTTTTTATCGTCTGGTGGGTTTTTTTGCGCAGCGCCTTGAGGTCGGGCTGCGGTTCCTGGCCGCAGTCAAGGGGTGGAATATTTTTGATATCCTCGAGGTAATCCATGAAGATGCGCCAGGTCCTGTTAAGAAAACGGAAGGCGCCTTCCACACCCTGATCGCTCCACTCGAGGTCCTTTTCCGGCGGGGCGGCAAAGAGGCAAAAAATCCGTACCGTATCGGCGCCGTATTCCTGGATAAGATAGTCCGGATCAATCACATTTTTCAGCGACTTGGACATCTTTTCCGTTTTACCGATGGTTACCGCACCGCCGCAACGGGTACACCGGCCTTCTTTTGCTTCTGCCGGAAACAGGTAGCCATGGTCACCACAACGCATCGTTTCTTTGCACACCATGCCCTGGGTCAGAAGATTGGTAAAGGGTTCGTCCACCTTCAGGACACCGAAATCCCGGAGCATCTTCGTGTAGAAGCGGGCATAGAGGAGATGGAGGATGGCATGTTCAATGCCGCCGATGTATTGATCCACAGGCATCCAGTAATCGACACTGCTCTTTTTGAGCCCGGGTTTTTCGTCATAGGCAGCGGAGCAGTACCGGTTGAAATACCAGGAGGACTCCACAAAGGTATCCATCGTATCGGTTTCCCTCTTGGCCGGCTTCCCGCACCTGGGACAGGGGGTTTCTACGAAGGCCTGGTGGTTGGCCAAGGGTGAACCTCCCTCACCGGTCAGAACCACCTCGTGAGGCAAGACCACGGGCAGATCAGACTCGGGTACGGGCACGGTGCCGCAGAAGTCACAGTTGATCATGGGAATCGGTGCGCCCCAGTAACGCTGCCGGGAAATTCCCCAGTCCCGCAGACGATACTGGATGGTCTTTTTGCCCCATCCTTTCGCTTCCAGATATTCTCCGATCGCCTCCAGGGCCGGCACGTTTTCCATGCCATCAAAGGGTCCAGAATTCACGAGGATTCCTTCATCCACATAAGCAGCGTCCATGGTCCGGGGATCCAGGGGAATATCCCGCGGCTGGATGACAACCACCAGGGGAAGGTTAAATTTCTTGGCAAATTCAAAGTCTCGCTGATCATGGGTCGGCACCGCCATGACGCACCCGGTGCCATAATCGGCAAGCACAAAATTGGCTGCGTAAATGGGCATCATCCTGTTGGTCACGGGATTCAGGCAATAGGCATCGAGAAAAAATCCCTCCTTTTCTGCGGTCTCGGAGGTTCTCATGATCTTGTCCTGTTTTTTGACCCTTTCCACGAAGGTCTGCACGGCGCTGGCAAAGGGTTTGCCTGCCACGAGTTCCATCACCAGCGGATGTTCGGCAGCAACGAGCATGAACGTGGCGCCAAACAAGGTATCCTGTCGCGTGGTGAAAACCTTGATGGCTCCCCTCCCGTCGGCCCGGGGAAAGTCGATTTCGCAACCCTGACTCTTCCCGATCCAGTTTTTTTGCATGGTAATGACCCGTTCCGGCCACCCCACTAATGTCTCGCATTGGGCAAGGAGCTCTTCCACGTAGGCTGTGATACGGAAAAACCACTGATCGAGGAGTTTTTCTTCCACCGGGGTGGAACAGCGCCAGCACCCACCGGATTCCACCTGTTCATTTGCCAAGACGGTCTGGCATTGCGGACACCAGTTCACCCGGGCCGTCTTTTTATAAGCCAGACCCTTTTCATGCATCCAGAGGAAGAAGAGTTGTTCCCAGCGGTAATACTCGGGATCGCATGTGGCAATCTCCCGGCCCCAGTCGTAGCTGAAACCCAGGCGCTGCAACTGCGTCTTCATGTGCGCGATGTTGTCTTTCGTCCAGGTGGCGGGGTGAATCCCCCTCTCGATGGCGGCATTTTCCGCAGGCAAGCCAAAGGCATCCCAGCCCATGGGATGGAGAACGTTGTAGCCCCGCATCCGCTTATACCGGGCGACGACATCACCGATGGAGTAATTTCTGACATGGCCCATATGGATCTTGCCGGAGGGATAGGGAAACATTTCTAAAAGATAATATTTTTTCCGGCCCGGGTCTTCCGTAACCGCAAAGACCTGCTGTTCTGCCCAGTGCTTCTGCCATTTCTTTTCAATGATATCAGGGTAATATCTTGTGGACATGGTGCAACCCTTTCCCGCCGTAATGATCACTAATAGGTGGAGACGTTGTCAGCGTCGCGATCGCCGTCTCTTTCGCGCAGTTTTGCATAAAGGGCATCGAGCACACCATTGATGAAAGCGCCGGAATTTTCGGAACCGAAAAGTTTTCCGATGTCGATTGCCTCATTGATGGCGACTTTGGGGGGGATATCCTGGCAATAGAGGAGTTCGTAAACAGCCATGCGGAGGATGCTCTTATCGACTTTCGACATCCTGTCCACCGACCAATTCTCCGCACAGCCGCCGATCAGGGTATCTATCTGCTTTCTGTTGTTCCAGGTACCTTCTACCAATACGGAGGAAAAGGCCTTTACCTGTTCGGGCGCTTCAAAATTTTTCCAGAAAAGATCGATCGTTTCTTCGATATTTCCCTGGGAAAGATCTAGCCCATAAAGAACCTGAACGGCGATTTCCCGCGCTTTTCTTCTTTGCCGCATTATTCCTCTAGGAACGCTAATAAAGAACCGGGAACATCATAATTTCCGGAGAAGATCCACCATTTCAATGGCCGTCATGGCGGCGTCCCACCCTTTATTGCCGGCTTTGGTACCTGCCCGTTCTATGGCCTGTTCGATCGTATCCGTTGTCAGAACCCCAAAGGCCACAGGCACTTCCGTCTCCAGGCCAACACTGGCGATGCCTTTGGAGACCTCGGCGCTGATGTATTCAAAATGGGGTGTGGCTCCTCTGATGACGGCGCCCAGACAAATGACGGCATCAAAGCGCGCGCTCTTGGCCAGCTTCTTCGCAGTGAGCGGAAGTTCGAAGGCCCCGGGTACCTTATACACGGCAATATCCTTCTCGTCGGCTCCCGCCCTGGTCAGGGCATCGATGGCGCCTTCAATCAGCCGGCCGCTGATAAAATCGTTGAAACGGCTGGCCACGATGCCGAATTTCATTCCTTTTGCTAATAGTTTCCCTTCAATTATCTTTGCCATGGCTGCTCTCTCCTGTTTAAACCTTCAGCATGTGCCCCATTTTCTTCTTCTTTGTTTTCAAGTAGCGGATGTTGTTATCACAGGGCTTGATTTCTAAAGGTACACGCTGGGTGATGGTGATACCATAACCGTCGAGGCCGACGAGTTTTTTAGGATTGTTGGTCAGCAGGCGCATCTTCTTCACGCCAATATCAACCAGTATCTGGGCCCCAATGCCGTAATCCCGCAGGTCGTCCTTAAAGCCCAACTCCAGATTGGCCTCTACCGTGTCTTTTCCCGTTTCCTGCAGGGCATAGGCCCGAATCTTGTTCACCAGGCCAATCCCGCGGCCTTCCTGGTGCATATAAACGATCACCCCTTTTCCTTCACAGCTTACCATCTCCATCGCCGTCCGGAGCTGGTCGCCGCAATCGCAGCGCTCCGAGCCGAAGACGTCGCCGGTCAGGCATTCCGAGTGCACCCGCACCAGGACATCATCCTCCGGGGTGATCTCGCCTTTAACGAGGGCGATGTGTTTCATGTCATCCACATCATTTTCATAGACAATGACCTGAAACTCACCGCCGTGCCGGGTGGGGATGTTGGCTGCGGCTGCTCTCCTGATCAGGGATTCGTTCTGCATCCGGAAATCTATGAGGTCGGCGATGGTGACGATCTTCAAATTATGCTCTTTGGCAAATATTTCCAGATCGGGCATCCTGGCCATCGTGCCGTCGTCGTTCATGATTTCACAGATGACGCCGGCCGGCGTCAGACCGGCCAGGCGTGCCAGATCCACAGAACCTTCCGTCTGGCCGGTTCTCACCAACACGCCGCCTTTTTTCGCAACGATGGGAAAAACATGGCCGGGACTGACCAGATCTTCGGGCTGGGCGCCCTCGGCTACGGCCGCCAGGATAGTCGTGGCCCGGTCGGCTGCGGAGATGCCTGTGGATACGCCGCGTTTTGCCTCTATGGAAACGGTGAAGGCCGTGCCGAACCGGGATTGATTGTCCCGGCACATAGATAGGAGCTTAAGCTGCTCGGCTTTTTCCGCGTTTACGGTAAGACAAATCAGACCTCTGCCATAACGGGCCATAAAGTTGATCGCTTCCGGCGTCACATATTGGGCCGCCATGCAGAGGTCGCCTTCGTTTTCCCGGTCTTCATCGTCAACCAGAATGATCATTTTACCATCCCTGATGTCCTGGATGGCCTCTTGAATCGTACTTACACTCATTTTGCACCTTTTCTTCATTATTTTCTTCCTCGGGCTGACACTCCTGGTCAACCCGGAACCATTTAATAAACTATAACAGACCGTGTTTCTTCAGAAAGTCCCGATCCATTCCCTCCCCGGGCCGGACAAATTGTTCCACATACTTGCCCAGGATATCCGTTTCAATATTTACCATTTTTCCCACACCGGCCGCTCCCAGGGTCGTCAGCTGGGCCGTATGGGGAATTATATTAACATAAAAGCGCCTTTTCTCACAACGATTTACCGTCAAACTGATTCCGTCTATGGTTACCGAGCCTTTTTCCACCACATAATGCCCTAATTTTTCCTCCACTTCGACGCCGATAATTATGGAGTGCGCCCGGACAGTTTTTTCTATTATCCTCCCCTGGCCATCGACGTGGCCCAGGACGATATGGCCGCTTAAAAAATCGCTCATCCGCAGGGCCTTTTCCAGGTTGACCCGGTCGCCTGCCTTCAGCGTACTGAGGTTGGTCTTGAGAAGCGTTTCCGCCGACACGAAGGCCGTAAATCCCCGTTCCGCCTTGTCGGTGATGGTGAGGCAGGCGCCATTGACGGCAATGCTTTCCCCGAGGCCCATATCCGTAAGATCCAGGGGGGCGTCCAGCATGAGGAGAAGATCCTCTCCCTTTCTGGTCAGACGCTTTACGGTGCCCACCGCCTGGATGATTCCTGTAAACACCGGCCCTCCTTAGTTTGCTTTGCTGCCGTTATCCCGTTTGTCGGCCTGCAGGAAATCCTTGAGTTCATCAAGAAATTCACTCACATCGCGGAACTGGCGGTAAACGGAGGCAAATCTTACATAAGCCACGCCATCGAGATCGTGCAGCTCCTTCATGACCAGCCGGCCGATGGTGGAGGCGGTAATTTCCTTGTCCTGCGATTCCTGGCAGGCCTTTTCCACATTTTCCACAATTTTTTCAATCGTATCTGTACTGATGGGCCGTTTTTCACAGGCTTTTTTTATGCCGACCCGGATTTTCGTCCGATCGAAGGGCTCACGCCGGCCATCCTTCTTCACCACGGTCGGAAGCATTTCTTCCACGAATTCATAGGTCGTGAAGCGCTTGCCGCAGCTGAGACATTCCCGGCGCCGGCGAATGGCGCTGCTATCCTTGCTGAGGCGTGAGTCGATGACTTTGTTCTCTCCGTTTGCGCAAAAGGGACATTTCATGACGCCAACCCTTCCTCATCCATCATATCTTGACTACCTCGACACCCGCTTCCTGGAGCATATCTTCCGAGAGTTTGTCGCTGTAACCCTCCTGAAAAATGACCTTGGCTGCACCGGCATTGATGATCATCTTGGCGCAGATGACACAGGGGTGGTTGGTACAATAAAGGGTGGCCCCTTTGACGCTTACCCCGTGGAGAGCGGCCTGGATGATGGCATTCTGCTCGGCGTGCAGTCCCCGGCAGAGTTCGTGTCGCTCCCCGGAAGGTACATTGTACTGTTCCCGCAGGCATCCTAGATCGAGACAATGACGTAGCCCCGTGGGCGCACCATTATACCCCGTAGCCAGGATTCTCCTATCTTTTACTAAAACGGCCCCGACGCGTCTTCTCCGGCACGTGGCGCGGCGCGAGACAAGCTCTGCGATGTCCAGGAAGTACTCATCCCAATCGGGCCGCTTTAATGGTTCCTGCTCTGTCATCGGCTGTTCACCGGCACGCGTTATTGATCCGCTCATAGTAGAGCGGGAATTTATCGCAGAGCGCCGTGACCGTTTCTCGGACCGCCAGCAGGCGCCCTTCGTCCTTAGAGTGTTTGAGAACCTCGGAGATCAAAAGGGCAATCGTTTTCATTTCCTCCTCCTTCATGCCGCGGGTGGTGACGGCCGGGGTTCCCACCCGGATGCCGCTTGTTACCTGCGCACTCTTGGTATCGAAAGGAATCCTGTTCTTGTTTACCGTTATCCCTGTCCGGTCAAGCGTCTCTTGGGCTTCTTTGCCGGAGATGCCTTTATCGGTCAGGTCGATCAGTACCAGGTGCGTATCCGTGCCGCCGGAAACAAGGCGGAATCCTTCGGCGAGAAGCGTTTCGGCGATGACCTTGGCATTTTTCACGATCTGGGCCTGGTACACCTTAAACTCCGGCGCTAAGGCTTCGCGGAAGGCGACCGCCTTGGCGGCGATAATGTGCATCAGCGGCCCCCCCTGCATCCCCGGGAATACCTTGTTGTCCAGGGACTTGGCAAACTCTTGCTTGCACATGATGAGGCCCCCCCGCGGGCCCCGCAGCGTCTTGTGGGTCGTCATGGTGACGAATTCGCAGAGCGGTACGGGAGAGGGGTGGATTCCGGCGGCCACGAGACCGCCGATATGGGCGATGTCCGCCATGATCACGGCGCCCACCTGATCGGCTATCTGCCGGAATGGCTCATAATCAATGGTGCGGGGGTAGCAACTGGCACCCACGACGATGAGGCGCGGTCTGTGTTTCTTGGCCAGCGCCTCGACGGCATTGAAGTCGATCGTTTCCCTTTGGCGATCCACACCGTAGAAAACCGCCTGGTAGAACCGGCCGGAAAAGTTGACCGCGTTGCCGTGGGACAGATGACCGCCATGGGAAAGATCCATGCCCAGGATCAGATCGCCGGGTTGCAGATGGGAAAAATAAACGGCCATGTTGGCCTGCACACCCGCATGGGGTTGGACATTGACATGTTCCGCGCCAAAAAGTTCTTTGCAGCGCGCAATCGCCAACTCTTCCACGATATCCACATATTCGCATCCCCCATAATATCTCTGGCCGGGGTAGCCCTCGGCATATTTATTCGTCATGACGCTGCCCTGGGCCTCCAGTACCGCTTCGCTGACAAAATTCTCCGAGGCGATGAGTTCCAGATTGTGCGACTGCCTCTCCGTTTCCAAGCGAATGGCACGGGCAACTTCCGGGTCAACGGTTGCTAAAATTGACATGTAAGAATAATCCTCCTATGTTCCATTTTTTCCCTGGCCGATCTGTTGCTCCCAGTCACGGATCTTATCGATGCGTCTCTGGTGGCGGCCTCCCGCGAAGGGTGTGGTCAGCCAAGTGTTCAAGATCGCCAGGGCCTGCTTCTCGTCCGTGCGCCGGCCGGCGAGGACCAAAATATTCGTGTCGTTGTGCTGGCGGCTGAGACTGGCCATTTCTTCATCCAGGCACAAAGCGGCGCGCACCCCCGGGAATTTATTAGCCACAATGGCCATGCCGACACCGGAGCCGCAGATGAGGATACCTCTTCCCCATTGTCCCGAAGAAACCATACCGGCTACGGCGCTCCCGAAATCCGGGTAGTCGACGGGGGTATCAGCATGTGTCCCGGCGTCGGAGACTTCCCAGCTCGTCTCTGACAAGTATTGCTTGACCGCTTCCTTCAGGGCAAACCCGGCGTGATCGGCGCCGATCAGAATCTTTTTCATGGCCTATCCTTATATTGCTTAAAAATCAAGACCGCATTTACCCCCCCGAAACCGAAGGCATTGGACATGGCCACGCCAACTTCCTGTTTTCTAGCCTGGTGGGGTACGTAATCCAGATCACATTCGGGATCCCGATGATCCAAGTTGATCGTCGGCGGGATAACACCCTCGGAGATGGTCTTGGCGGCAATAATCGCCTCGACACCTCCGGCTGCCCCGAGCATATGGCCCGTCATGGATTTTGTAGAACTGATGGCCAGGGCCTTACTGTGCTCGCCGAAAACTTTCTTTATCGCCTCGGTTTCGTACCGGTCGTTCAGCGGCGTGGCGGTGCCATGGGCATTTATGTACTCTACGTCCCCGGGAGGCATGCCCGCATCGGCCAGGGCGGCCTGCATGGCTCGCACGGCGCCTTCATGCCCGGGGGGCGGCGCCGCCATGTGATAAGCGTCGCTCGTCAAGCCATAGCCGACGATCTCGGCGTATATTTCCGCCCCCCGGCGCCGGGCCGCGCCTAACTCTTCCAGCACTAAGAGGCCGCATCCTTCGCCAATGACAAAGCCGTCCCGTTCTTTGTCAAAGGGACGGCTGGCTTTTTCCGGCTCTTCGTTCCTTACCGAGATCGCCCGCATGGCATTGAAGCCGGCAACGCACAGCGGGGCGACGGCCGCCTCGACGCCTCCGGCAATCATGACGTCGGCATAACCGCCCGCAATGATCCGGACCGCATCTCCGATGGCGCAGGCACCCGAGGCGCAGGCCGTAACACTGCAATTTATCGGTCCTTTAGCGTTCCAGCGGATGGCAACATGGCCTGCGCCGAGGTTTGCCAAAATGGAAGGGATGGCAAAAGGAGACATCTTGGCGGGGCCAAAGCGGCTTATTTTTTCCTTTTCCCTCTCCAGTGTGCCGAGTCCGCCGATCGCCGATCCAATGTAGACACCGAACCGCTCCGCGGCGGTACTACCGAGCGGGAGCGCCGCATCCGCCAGGGCCATCTCGGCGGCGGCCAGGGCATAGACGATATAATCATCCAGGCGGCGCAATTCTTTCTTGTTGATGAAAGACAGCGGATCAAAGTTCTTTATCTCGCCGGCAATCTTTGTTTCAAAGTCCTGGCAGTCGAATTTTGTTATTTGGCCAATGCCTGATTTTCCCGCACAGATACCGTGCCATGTTTCTGCCACAGTGTTGCCCAGCGGCGTTACTGCGCCCAGGCCCGTTATCACCACACGCCGTTGCAAGTGATTAAGATGTCTCCTTTTGAGTGCTCTTCGCTTTCAGGAAGGTGATTACGTCTTTAATGGTGCGTATGTTCTGAAGCTCCGCATCAGAGATCGGCACGCCGAAATTCTCTTCCATTTCCATGATCAGTTCTACCAAATCGAGGGAATCGGCACCCAGATCATCCGTAAAGGATGCCTCCGGCAGGCACTGTTCTCTGGCTACATCCAGCTGTTCCATAATAATTTCTATAACTTTTTCTTCGAGTTCCATGCTTCCTCTCTTTTCGCTAAGGCTTTCTGTACACAAAGTCACATATAGAGCCCGCCGTTTACGCGGATAATCTGGCCCGTGATATAGTCTGCCTCGGGAGAGACCAGAAAAAAAACAGCTCCCGCCACATCTTCCGGTCTGCCCACTCTTCCCAAAGGTATTTGCCCTCTGATCTTCCCTTTTACTTCATCCTCCAAGGAAGCGGTCATATCTGTTTCTATAAGTCCCGGTGAGACGGCATTGACGCAGATATTCCTGCTCCCCAGTTCCCGGGCCAGTGATTTAGTCAACCCCAGGACAGCCGCTTTAGTGGCCCCATAGGCCACTTGTCCGGCATTGCCCATTTCGCCGGCCAGGGAAAGGATATTGACTATGCGGCCCCATTTCTGCTTGATCATCGGTCGGCTGGCAGCCTGACAGCAATTCAGCATTCCTTTGAGATTCGTATCGATCAAGCATTCCCAATCGACTTCCTTCATCCGTACCAGCAGGCCGTCTATTACTATCCCGGCATTATTGACGAGAATATCCAGCCGGCCCTTTTCCCGGGCGATTTTTTCTATCGCCCCTTTGGTGGCGGCGAGGTCCGTGACGTCGAAGGGGCAAAGCTCACCCTCGCCCCCCCGTTCTCTGATTTCTCCGAGGGCTTGTATGGCTGCCCTTTCGTTCTGGCGGTAGTTAATATAGGTAAAGATGCCGGCATCGGCAAGTTTTACGGCAATAGCCTTGCCAATTCCCCTGGAAGATCCGGTAATAAGCGCTATTTGAGCTTCTCGTTTCATTCGCTTAAGGCTTCGTTCGTTTTTTTGCAATGTTCTTCATCAACATCAATCGAGCAGATCGCTGTGAAGCTCATGTACCGTCGGGACGAACCAGGGTATGTCTCAGGCGGTCTTTTCCAGCGGCAGGACTTCCCGCCCCTTGTAAGTGCCGCAGTTTGCACAGACGCGATGGGGCAATTTGGGCTGCCCGCACTGGGGACAGGCGTTTACCGTGGGCGCGGTGAGAAAGTCATGGGCCCGCCTCATGTTTCTCCTTGTTCTAGAATGTCTTTTTACAGGATTTGCCATTTTTTCGATCCTCTCTATCGCTCAATGCGAAACTTTGAAATTTTTCAATACCGCCAGGCGTTCGTCGATAAAGTCGCTTCGACAAGCGCAGCTTTCCATATTAAGATTGATGCCGCAGCGAGGGCAAAGGCCCTTGCATAGCTCCTGGCAGAGCACCTTCATCGGTAATTGCAGCATAATCTGTTCAAATATAATCGGATCCAGATCGAGCACTTCGCCGGCATAATAGCCCACCTCGAGGTCTTCCGTCTTGAGCTCCGCGTCCTCTTTAACTTCCGCCAGGGGAACTTCCGGCAATAAGGTATAATTAAAACTGCTCTGCAGGTCAACATGCGTTGTCTCCAGGCAACGGCTGCATTGTGTTTCCATAACAGTACCCAGGGTACCCGCAAAAAGAATACTTTGGCGCGCCTTCCTCAGGGAGGCGGAAACGTCAACCCGGTCCAGGGAGAAGGCAAATGTTCCCTCTTGCTCGATGAGCTCGGAAAACAATCTTCCTTCGAGAAAAAATTGGAGATTTAACCCCTCCTCGGTGATGTTCGCAATGTTGATCTTCACAAAAAACCTCAAATAATTAAAGATTATCCTGAGTGGAAATGATACAGTAAATTATAAATTATCATAGTTGTCAAGGCAAATTTATTCTTAATCTATCAGGGGGAATTAGCAATTCCTGCTGAGGGGGATGAAAAATGTTATAAAATGCTATTGACAAAAAAAAAAAAACGTATAAAGTCCATCTGTAAGAAGCGTGTTTGCCAAGCAGCATGGGGTAAGAGTTATGGTTTATCATCATCAAGACAAAAAACTGAAGCTCGTTTTATGGACCGGAGTTGCTGTAGTAGCGGTACGAATGGGGACCGCTGCTCGGTTTCTTTGATTTCATCTATAGAAACTAAGAGCCGCGGGCCCCGTGAACCCGCGGCTCTTTACATTTAAGGAAGCCGCCATTTTGTTGCGGCTTTCTTTGTTTTAACCCCTCAGCCGGGAATAGAGACACAGAGGAAATTATAACAGACTCAAGAAGATGGGATAATTTGCAAAAGAGGAGTTTCTTATGCTTACAGGATCACAGGTGCTTTTTAAGATGCTGGAGGAGGAAAACGTGGATACCATTTTTGGGTATCCCGGTGGCGCAGTCCTCGACATCTATCATGAAATGGCTCGGCATGACATCAAACACATCCTGGTGCGCCACGAACAGGGCGCCATCCATGCTGCCGACGGGTATGCCCGGGCTTCGGGCAAGGTCGGAGTTTGCCTGGTGACGTCCGGTCCCGGCGCCACCAATACCGTTACCGGTATTGCCAATGCCTATATGGATTCGATTCCTGTCGTCGTGTTGACGGGGCAGGTGCCGACGGCGATGATAGGCAACGACGCCTTCCAGGAGGCTGATATCACGGGCATTACGCGTCCCTGCACAAAACATAATTTCCTGGTCAGGCACGTAGATGAGCTGGGCCGCACGATCAAGGAGGCTTTTCATATCGCGCGCTCGGGTCGTCCCGGTCCGGTGCTTATCGATCTTCCCAAGGATGTCATCCAGGCGGTGACCGATGAGGCAACCCTTTCCTATCCCCTGAGTTTTGCCGAAGATGTGGTGGAACCGATAGAAGAACGCTGTGCCGAGGCCCTCGCCTTGATCAGGCAGGCCAAAAGGCCCCTCATCCTGGCCGGAGGCGGTGTGCTTCTGGGAAGGGCCTGGGGCGAGCTGGAGGCTTTCGCAAAAACCATCAACTGTCCCGTTACGGCCTCACTCATGGGGATTGGGGCTTTTCCCGGCACGGAGCCTCTCTGGCTGGGCATGCTCGGGATGCATGGCACCTATTATGCCAACATGGCCATCAGTGCCTGTGACCTCCTGATTGCCATTGGGGTCCGTTTTGACGACCGCGTCACTTCCAAGGTGGATGCCTTTGCCTCCCGCGCCAAGATAATCCATGTCGACATCGACCCCGTGTCCATCGACAAGATCATCAAGGCCGACGTCTCTATTGTGGGAGATTGCAAGCCCGTACTCCAATTGCTGAGTCAATGGGCGACCAACGATCGGACCTTTACGGGAGGGGAGCAAACGAAGGCGTGGTTGGCCGAAATTGCTGACTGGAAGGCAAAAGTGCCCCTCAGCTACTGTCGCGGCGAGAGGATTAAGCCTCAATATGTCATTGAAAAGCTGTATGAATTGACCAAGGGCGAGGCCATCATTACGACGGAAGTTGGGCAGAATCAGATGTGGACCGCCCAGTTTTACCGTTTTGACAAGCCCAACCACTTTATTTCCTCCGGCGGTTTGGGAACGATGGGCTTTGGCCTTCCTGCGGCCATCGGCGCCCAGGTAGCTTTCCCCGATCAACTTGTCGTGGATATTGCCGGGGACGGCAGCATCCAGATGAACATCCAGGAAATGGCCACCGCCGTACAATATAATCTACCCGTGAAGATTATCGTTCTGAACAATGGATTTTTGGGCATGGTCCGGCAGTGGCAGGAAATGTTTTACGGCAAGAATTACTCTCAGACGAACATGCATTATGCTCCCGACTTCGTCAAGCTGGCTGAGGCTTATGGCGCTAAGGGATTGCGTGCGACCACCCCGGGCGAGGTGGTAAGGATACTCCAAGAGGGACTGGCCGCGCCCGGACCGGTCATGATGGATTTTCAAATTGAACCGGAAGAGTGTGTTTATCCGATGGTCAAGCCCGGGATGCCGCTTACGGAAATGGCCCTGGGCAAGCCGGCAGCCGCGCAATGATTTCTGGCCGCGGTAACCGATTTTGAGAAACGAGAGGCAGACATACTATGGAAATTAGGGAAAATACGATTTCAATTTTAGTCAATAACAAGCCGGACGTGATGGCTCGGATTGCGGGTACCTTCAGTGGACGGGGATTCAATATCGAAACCATCTCGGTCAACGTTACCGAAGATCCCAAGGTGTCCAAGATTGTTCTTACGACCTGGGGCAATCAGGATACGATTAATAAAATCGAAAAGCAGCTCAACAGAATGGTAGACGTGCTGCAAGTCGATGATTTGACGGGGAAAGATTCTATAAGAAGGGAACTGGCACTGATCCGTGTCAAGAAGGGAGAGCAGACCAAAGAGCTGCTGCAGGCTATTGACACGCATCGGTGGAACATAGTAAGCAGCGATGATGATTATTGCGTATTGGAAATTCCGGGGGATAAAGGGATTATCGAAGAGGCCCTGGCCACCCTCAAACCTCTCGGCATGGATGACTTTACCAGAACGGGCACAATCGCCTTGGCCAGGCGCACTAACAACAAATAACTCAAATAACTATAGGGGGTAACATATGGCAAAGATAAATTTCGGCGGTACCTGGGAAGAAGTGGTAACCTCCGAGGAATTTACGCTCCAAAGGGCACAGGAAGTACTGAAGAAGGAAACGGTGGCGATCATCGGATACGGCGTTCAGGGTCCCGGCCAGGCGCTCAACATGAAAGACAACGGCATCGCGGTCATCGTGGGGCAGCGCGAAGGCGGGGAATCCTGGCGCAGGGCGGTGGCGGACGGATTCGTTCCCGGCGAGACCCTTTTTTCACCCGAAGAAGCTGCCCGGAAGGCAACGGTTATCCAGTATCTCCTTTCCGATGCCGGCCAGACTTCGATGTGGCCCGTCATCAAATCCTGCCTGAAGGAAGGCGACGCCCTTTATTTTTCTCACGGCTTCTCCATTGTTTACAAGGACCAAACAGGCGTCATTCCGCCGCCGAACGTCGATGTCATTCTGGTAGCTCCCAAAGGATCGGGCCGCACGGTGCGGACGAACTTCCTCGATGGCAGCGGCATCAATTCGAGCTTTGCCGTTTTCCAGGACTATACGGGCAAGGCCATGGAAAGGACGCTCGCCCTCGGGGTGGCGATCGGCTCCGGCTACCTCTTTTCTACCACCTTCGAGAAGGAAGTCTACAGTGACCTGACGGGCGAGCGGGGCGTGCTGATGGGATGCCTGGCCGGTGTCATGGAAGCTCAGTACAACCTGCTCAGAAAACACGGCCACAGCCCCAGTGAGTCTTTCAACGAAACAGTGGAAGAATTGACCCAAAGCCTGATCCGCCTGGTTGCCGAAAACGGCATGGACTGGATGTATGCCAACTGCAGCACCACGGCCCAGCGCGGGGCACTGGACTGGAAAGGCAAGTTCCGCGAAGCCGTGGAACCCGTCTTCGACAGTCTGTACGAAAGCGTCTTTACGGGCAAGGAGACGGAGATCGTCCTCAGGGTAAACTGTGCGCCGGACTATCGCGAGAAACTCCAGCAGGAGCTCGATGTCATAAAGAACAGTGAAATGTGGCAGGCCGGTGCGGCCGTGCGTGCCCTGCGGCCGGAGCGGCGCAACAAGAAATAAAGGAGAGTCTGATGCGCAGTGACGCGATGAAGAAGGGGATCGAGCGGGCGCCCCATCGTTCGCTCTTTAAGGCGATGGGCTATACGGACGAAGAGATCGCCCGTCCGCTGGTCGGCGTGGTAAATGCGGCCAACGAGATCATCCCCGGCCACATTCATCTCGATATCATTGCGGAAGATGTCAAGGCCGGCATAAGAATGGCCGGCGGCACACCGGTGGAATTTCCCTCGATCGGGGTGTGCGACGGCATCGCCATGGGTCATAGGGGCATGAAGTATTCCCTGGCCAGCCGGGAAATCATCGCCGATTCCGTCGAGATCATGGCCATGGCCCATCCCTTTGACGCCCTGGTCTTTGTTCCCAACTGCGACAAGATCGTCCCGGGGATGCTCATGGCGGCGCTGCGTTTGAATATACCGGCCATTTTTGTGAGCGGTGGACCCATGCTCGCCGGCACGGAACGGGGAAAGAAAGTCGACCTGATTACCGTCTTTGAAGGCGTCGGCGCCGTGCGCTCCGGTGCCATGACGCAAAAGGAGTTAAGGTCTCTGGAAGATTCCGCCTGCCCCGGTTGCGGCTCCTGTTCCGGGATGTATACGGCCAATTCCATGAACTGTCTTACCGAGGCCATTGGCCTCGGTTTACCGGGCAACGGCACCATTCCGGCGGTCTATGCGGCCCGCCGGCGTCTGGCCAAACAGGCGGGCATGAAGATCATGGAACTGCTCAAAAAAAATATCCTCCCCCGGGATATTGCCACCCTGGCGGCCTTTAAAAACGCCCTGGCCGTGGATATGGCCCTGGGGTGTTCCACCAATACGGCCCTGCATATCCCGGCCATTGCCCATGAGGCGGGACTGCATCTCGACCTCGAGCTTCTCAATGAAATAAGCAAAAAAACACCCCACCTCTGCCATTTAAGCCCCGCTGGTCCCCATCATATCGAAGAGCTGGACAGGGCCGGGGGCATCCAGGGGGTGATGAAGGAAATCAGCAGCCTGGGCGTCATCGAGGAAGGGGCTCTTACGGTGACTGGGAAAACAGTAAGGGAAAATCTAAAAAAAGCATCCATTTGCGATGCCGAAGTGATCCGTCCCGTAAACAATCCCTATCATAAGGAAGGCGGGCTCGCCGTCCTCAAGGGTAATCTGGCGCCCGACGGAGCCGTCGTCAAACAATCGGCGGTGGATGCGGAGATGTTGGTAAACGAGGGTACGGCGCGCGTCTTTGATGGGGAAGAGGAGGCGATTGCCGCTATTCTCGGCGGTAAAATACAGGCCGGCGACATCGTGGTGATCCGTTATGAAGGCCCGAAAGGGGGACCGGGCATGCGGGAAATGCTTGGCCCCACCTCGGCCATCGCCGGCATGGGGTTGGACAAGACAGTGGCGCTCCTTACGGATGGTCGCTTCAGCGGTGGCTCCCGGGGTGCGGCCATCGGCCATATCTCTCCGGAAGCTGCGGAGGGCGGACCCATTGCCCTGATCAAGGAGGGAGACAGGATTCTGATTGACATTCCCCGGAAGAAAATCACCCTGCAACTAAGTGAAAAAGAACTTGCCAAACGGAAGAAGAACTTTAAACCCCGGCCGCTTCCCGTCCAAAGCGGCTATCTGGCAAGGTATGCCCGGCAGGTTACTTCCGCCAGCACGGGCGCTATTTTTCGAGATTGACAACCTTCTTCATCCTGCGATTCTTTTCTCTGTGAGGAACATCATACTGGCAATGTGAAGAAGTTCATGCTGTTAAGTAAGATCTTCCTTGACCTGACACCGATTCATCTCTATTTTGTACCCCTGTAAATAAATACCAGGGAATATTTATGCATTTCCTCAACAAAAACGCTGAAAAGGACGATTTTTCTGTTGCATGGCATAAATAATTGGTATATAAACCATGAAAAATAATATCTTTATTTTTCACTAGGATGGCCTTTATCGTGAAAATAGGCAAGTGTCTGATCGGAGGTGCCATCATAATCGGTCTGCTTGTCACCTTCGTCAACCGAGGGCTCATAGATAATTTTCGGATGAAGGAGCGCCTGGTAGCCCTGAAGAAGGCCAATAGCGACCTGGCCAGAGAAAACGGAGAATTGGCAAGGAAAAATACTTTACTGAGGAACGATCTTTCCTATATTGAGAGTGTGGCCAGAAATGAGCTCGGTATGGTGAAGAAGGGTGACTTAGTGTTTCAGTTTGAAAAATAAGTCTCTTTATTAGGTGCTCTGGTGTTTGATATAAAGGATTTGCTATCTCCTCGTAAGAAACTCGTGGGACTCGATATCGGCTCAAGCTCGCTCAAGCTTGTTGAAGTTCAAGAAACAACCAAGGGATACATCCTCAACCGCTTTTCCCAAATCTCCATTCCCCAAGGCTTGATAGTCGACGGTGCCCTCATGGAGCCTGAGCAGCTCAGCGTCAAGATCAAAGAACTGTTCAAGCTTTCGGGATGCCGGATAAAAAATGTGGTCACCTCCCTTTCCGGACATTCCGTGATCGTAAAAAAAGTTTCTTTCAACACCATGGACGAAGAGGAATTGCGTGATTTAATACGCGATGAGGTGAGCAAATACCTGCCCTTTGATAACATGGAAGAAGTAAACTTCGATTTTCAAATCCTCGGAGGAAATGAATATAACCCGAATTTAATGGAAGTCCTCCTCGTGGCCGCAAAAAAAGATATCATCGATAACTTTACGGAGTCCATCATGAATGTCGGTCTTGTACCGACCATCATGGATGTTGATTCCTTCGCCCTGGAGACGATGTACGAGGAGAACTACGATTTTGAAGAAAGCGATGTGGCGATCATCGTAAACATCGGCGCGAGCATCACCAATATTAACGTCGTCAAGAACGGCACCTCCATCTTCACCAGGGATTTTACCCTGGGCGGCAACTCCATAACGGAAGCTATCCAAAACCAGCTTAGCCTGACCTTCGACGAGGCGGAAAAGATCAAGGTCGGGGGGCCCGAAGAAATGCAGCCACTGCAGGAAAGAGGCGTGGACAGCATCCTCGCCTTTGCCGAGCCCATTTGTATGGAGATCGAAAGATCGATCGATTATTTTCGTTCCACCTTTGGTAATGATGAGATAAAACAGGTCCTTCTTTCCGGGGGAGGGGCCTTGATCCCCGGTATCACCGCCGACCTCACCCAAAGACTGGGCATCGAAACGGAGATTATCAACCCCTTTCGCAAGGTAGGTTACAACCAGAAGACCTTCAACAAGGAAACGATCGCCAGGATCGGTCCGATTGCCGCTGTGGGTGTGGGACTTGCGCTCAGAAGAGTAGGTGACAAATGATCCGGATTAATCTCCTGCCCTACCGCGAAAAAGAAAAGAAGGAGAATGTCAAACGGCAGATTACGATCGTCGCCGGTTCTTTTATTATTTTTCTTCTGGCCCTTGTCTATTTCCAGATTTCCTTAACCACCAGCATCAACGCGCTGGAGCAAAAAATCAAGGAGAAAGACGACCGCCTGGTGGTGCTGACCAAGAAACTGGGTGATATAGAACGGTTTAAGCGCGATATCAGGGAATTGGAGCAGAAGCTTGCCGTTATCAAGGGCCTGGAAGCCAACCGTCTGTTTCCCGTCCATATGCTGGACGAAATGGCGCTGCTGGTGCCGATAAAAGACATGTGGCTGGAAAAGCTGACGGAGAGTGGTGCAGAACTGCGTATCGAGGGTGTGGCCAGAAACAACATTATTGTGGCCCGCTTCATGAAAAGCCTGGAGTTTTCCAGCATCGTGTCTTCCGTCAGTCTGGTATCAACCAAGCAAAGAGAGGTGCTGGGTTTCCCCCTGTTGCAGTTTACCCTGTCCTGCACCTTGAAGAAGGGATGATGATCCATGGCCGTAACCCTGGATGACATAAAAAAGATGTCCCCCTTGATGAAGGCGCTGGCTATCGGCCTGATTTATATACTTTTCGCCTACTTCTATTATTTTTACTTCCTGCAGACAGATCTAGAGAAGCGGGGTCAGCTCCAGACTAAATTACAGGAACTGGAGCAACAGATAGCTACCAAGGAACGGTTGGCGGCCGAGCTGGGAAAATACGCCAAGGGCGTGGATGAACTGAAAGAGGCCTTTAAAACGGCGTTGACCAAACTTCCGATCCGTAAAGAGATTCCCGAACTTCTCAATAATGTTGCCCTGAGCGGTAAAAGTGCGGGCGTGGCGTTCATGCTCTTTGAACCACAGGCCTCGGTGAAAAAACCTATCAGCGCCAAGAGCGATCAGAAAGGGCCCGAGAAGAAGCCGCCGGAACCGAAACCTCCAGAACCGAAGCCCGGCGATGCCAAGGCACCGCCGGCGAAACCTCCGGAAGAAGGTGATTACTACGAAGAGATCCCGGTCCGGGTCATCATTAGCGGTACTTTCCACAACACGGTCAATTTTTTCGAAAGGGTGGCCCGGCTCCCCCGGATTATCAACATCGAGGAAATTTCTCTGGGCGAGGCCAAATCCCTCAAGGGCCGGGGACTGGTCCTGAGCACATCCTGTATCATTAAAACCTATATGTTCGTGCAGAAGGTGGGAGAAACGGGTAAGAAGACCGATGAAAAGAAACCGTAGTCGTATAGTGACCGCAATAGCTTTCGTTTTTTTGCTGGTTAGCAGTGGTCCGGATTACGGAGCCTGCGCAACAGCTCCCGGTGCCGCGAAGGACGCACCGGCCGCCGCGAAGGGCGCACCGGCCGCCACGAAGGGCGCACCAGCCACCGCGAAGGTCGCCCCGGCAGTTGATAACGCCTCCAAAGCAGCGGCTAAAACGGGCGTTGCAGCTCCCGGCGTCCCGAAGGTCACCCCGGCAGCCGCTAATGTGACCAAGGCCGCGGCGAAATCCGGCGCAGCAGCTCCCGGCGCCGCGAAGGTCACCCCGTCAGCGGCTAACGTGTCCAAGGCCGCGGCTAAACCCGGCGCGGCATCTCCTGGCGCCGCGAATGACGCCCCGGACGAGGCTTACAAGACGAAGGGCGCGGCTAAACCAGATCCCTTCCGACCTTTTGTGGAGAAGGAAGTGGTCTTGAAGAAGCAAATAGAAAAGGCGCCTCCTTCCTCTATATACCCTTTGCAGAAGGTGGGTCTCGACCAATTCACCCTGGTCGGCATCGCCGGCGATGCGAAGCGCCGGATGGCGATTGTGGAAACCAAAGACAATAAAGGGAGGTTTTATCCCCTCACCCTGGGGACGATCATCGGTTTAAATAAAGGCAAAGTGGTAGAGATACGGAGCGACCGTGTCGTTGTGGAAGAGGCGACGCCGGGAGTGAAAGGACGAAAAATAAATAAAATTATCATAAAGCTTCACAAAGAAGAAGAGGGAGCACCATGAGGGAAAAAAGATCATTGATGATTTTTTTCATGAGTCTGGCGATACTCATAGGAGGCAGTTTCGTGAAGGGAATTACCCCCTTGCAGGCCGCTGAACCTATGAAGTCCGACACTTTGGCGCCCCAGGCCACAGATGTGGGGTACCTGGAAAACATTATTCTGGAAAATCCGTCACCGGGAAAGGAACGGCTCGTGGTGAGCGTTTCGCGACTGGCCGGCGCCCAAGTGGAGAATCAGCCGAAGAATGCCCTGCTGGTTAAACTGGATAACACGTTCGTGCCGCAGGATTTCCGGCGCCCGATTGGTGAAGGTGCCCTGCGCAATATTATCCGGGTGGTGCCTGTACAAAAGGTGCTGGACGGCAGGCCCTGGGCGTACCTGGCGATAGATTTGAAAGAACGCGTTCCCCATAGTGTCCGGCAGGAGGGACAGAATATCATTGTGGAGTTCAATGTGGCTAGCCTCACCGATAAGGCCACGGCGAAGGCGCCGCCACCGCCTGCGGAAGCCAAGCCGGCAGTCGCCTTGGGCGACCGGAAGGAAATGAACGGCGCCAATGGTAGAGCGGCGCCGGGTCCCGAACCAGTTTCCGAAAGGGGAAACTATGGCGGCCGTAAGATATCCCTCGATTTCCAGGATGCAAATATCAAGAGCGTTTTGCGGCTCCTTTCCGAGTTGGCAGAGGTGAATATTGTTTCGGGTGAAGATGTGAAAGGGACCGTGACCTTTCAGATGAAGAACGTTCCCTGGGATCAGGCCCTCGATACCATCTTGTCCATTACCGGGCTTGCCAGGAAACAGGAAGGCAATGTCATCACTGTCATGACCCTGGAGAAGATGAGAAAAGACGATTCAGACCGGCAGGTCGCCCTGGAAGCGAAACGGAAGCTCGAAATGGATCAGGCCAGACCCGTGGAACCACTCGTGACCAGAGTAATCAGCATCAATTATACCGATGCCCCCAAACTGACGAGCAATCTTTTGGACTTGCTCAAGGACAAGGACGGCAAGGTTCAGGGTTCGGTGAAAGTCGATGACCATAGCAATTCGCTGATCATCCAGGCGACTCGCCAGGACATGACCAGATTGCTCCCCATCATTGAAAAAATAGATAAACCGATCCCCCAAATATTGATCAAGGCCCACATCGTGGAAACGACCAAAGATACGGCCCGCGACCTCGGCATCCAGTGGGGCGGCATCAATGGGCAGAAGGTCGGCAACCAGAGTTTGTTCGTTACGCCCGGGGGGACCGGCGGCGTGGCCACGGCTCCCGGAGGCCCTTTTGCGGGGACCTTTACACCGACGGCCGGCGGTCCCAAGGGAATTGCCGGCCAGGGTTTCGGTGTGAATTTCCCGGCGACCTCCATGAGCGGGACGGCCTCGGCTTCCTTAGGCCTGCTCTTCGGTACGATCGGGGAAAATATCCTGGAAGTGCAATTGAATGCCTTGCAGAAGGATGGGAAGGTCAATATCCTTTCCAGCCCTTCCATCACCACCTTGGATAATCAAAAGGCCTTCACGGAAAACGGCGAGAAAGTGCCCTATGTCACCTCCGAGGCCAGCGGAGGACTGCTGGTGAGGACCGTGAAGTTCGAAAACGCCGTCCTGCGCCTGGAGATCACTCCCCATGTGATCGACGGAAAAAACCTGAAGATGAAAATTCTGGTCCAGAAGGATGAGGTGGCCGCTGGCGGCCGTAATGTGGATGGCAATCCCATCATTACCAAAAAACAGACCGAGACCAACCTCATCGTGGAGGATGGCGAGACGATCGTCATCTCCGGGTTGACCAAGGAATCGAAAACGGAAAATGTCAATGGCGTTCCCTGGTTAAAGGATGTCCCTGTTTTGGGCTGGCTGTTCAAGGGCGAGAGCAAGACCGATATCATGGAGGAAGTGCTGATCTTTATTACTCCCAACATCGTGAAAACAGAAGTCGTGGCCGGCATTCAGGAGGGAACCTGATGGAGAAGGGCATCATGAAACGTTTATCCGCAATAAGTCTGCTGGTCTTGGCGGCCGCTCTATCCTGGGGTCTGGCGGGCTGTGCTTCGTCCGATTATCAGAAGGGGATAAAAAATTATCAACCCGATGATCCCGCGGCGGCCGTGCGCGAATTGCGGCCCCTGGCCGAGCGGGGCAACGCCGAGGCCCAATTCAACCTGGGGTCTCTTTACTACCAGGGTTGGGGCGTACCCCAGGATTACAAGGAAGCGGCGAAATGGCTGCGCAAGGCTGCTGACCAGCGCCATGTATTTGCCCAGGTGACCTTGGGGACCATTTATGCCGATGGTGTAAAGGGCGTCATTCCGAAAGACTATCCCCAGGCCCTGATGTGGTTTATCTTTGCGGCGTCCCAGGGTGATCTGGAGGCCATCCGCTTGCGGGACAGCATGGCCATGAGAATGACGCCGGCGCAGATAACGGAAGCACAAAGGCTGGCGCGGGAATTCAAGCCGGAGACGGCCTACACCAAGCTCTTTCTGGAACTGAAAGCCCTTGCCGAACAGGGCGATGCCGCGGCGCAGTTCAACGTCGGCGTAGCCTCTTTTCATGGCCAGGGTACCCCCCGCGATTACGCGGGAGCCCTCAAGTGGTTCAAGGAAGCCGCCCGCCAGGGCCACGCTCTGGCCCAGTACAATGTCGGATACATGTATGATAAAGGACTGGGAACGCCGCAAGACTATGTGGAAGCGGCAAATTTTTACCGCCAGGCGGCGGAACAGGGCAACCAGCTGGCCCAGTTCACCCTTGGTTCGCTCTATGAAAAAGGCCATGGCGTGACCCAGGACGAAGTACAGGCCCTGATGTGGTATAACCTCGCAGCTATCCAGGGAGAGCCCAAGGCCAAAACAGCGCGCGACCGGGTCACCGTCTGGATGACGCCTCAGCAGATAGCCGAGGCGCAACGTCTGGCCCGGGAATTCAAAGGGGTGGGGAAGTAAAAAAGGTGGTAGTGTTACGTTTGTTTTGCAAAGGAGATCAGTATGTTTAAAGAAGTAAAGTGGTGTTTGCCTCAGTCCGTAGGACCAATGCTCGTTGTCCTTGGCCTGGCGTTTATCCTGGGCTGCAGCTCGGGCGGCCTGACGGATGCCACCTCCGCGGCGGGTGGCGGCGGGGTGGTGCCGGACGATGGGGGTGGTACCGGGGGGGGGACGGCGGCAAAAGCGGCCGCCCTGGGGATTGTCGCTTCTCCCGTTTCCATCAAGTCCGGCAATGTTGAGTCCTCCACCCTTACGGCCACGGTAGTGGACGCCAATAATGCGGCCGTAAAAAATCTTATCGTCATTTTTTCTGCCAACGGCGGCCAGTTAAGTGAGTCCTCGGCCATCACTAATGATAAAGGCGAAGCGAAGGTAACTTTTTCTTCCGGCGCCATCGATCCCAGCAATCGCACGGTAAATATTACGGCGACAGTTTCCGGTGTGACGCCCAAATCCGTCCCGGTGACCATCAGCGGTTCCAATGTTGCTGTGACAGCCGATAAGACCAACCTCACAGCCGCGGGGACCTCGACCCTGACGATTACGGCCAAAGACGCCCTGGGCACGGCTATTTACAATGCCCCTGTGACCGTGAGTGCGAGCGGCGCAGGCGTGGTGACCCTTTCCCAAACCGAGGGATGGACCAATGAATTGGGCCAGTGTTCCGTAACCGTTACCGGCGCTGGCGTGGGCACAGCCACGGTTACGGCGTCTGCTTTGGGGGCCGCTACCAGTCAGAGCTACACCGTCAGTGCTCCGGCCTCGGTCTTCGAAATCAATAAACCCGCCCAAGTACCCTATGCCATGTATACCACGGACACCTATACGGTGACGGTCCAGGCGCAAAATTATGCCCGGGTCCGTTTTGCCACAACGCTGGGCACTTTCACCGAGGGGACGCAGGTCGTGGATAAGGTCGTGGCTGGCGGCACGGCCTCAGCGACTGTCGGTTCTACCAAAGCCGGCCTCGCGACGATTCAGGTGTGGGGCTACAATGGCGGGGTCCCTACGAATGATTCCGTGACCGACTCCCTGCAATGCATTGTTTCCGCCCCGGCCGCCGCCGCCGCCGTGTTGACCTTGCAACCCTCCGCCTCAGTGGTGGCGCCGAGCATCGGCGGGGTGCAGAACAAGGTGAAACTTACCGCCACAGTCCAAACAAGCGAAGCGGACGGGCGCCAGCCCGTGCGCGATGCGGCCGTCGCCTTTTCCCTGGCCGGTTTCACCACGGGTGGAGGGGAAGCGGTCTCCCCGGTGGTCGTTTATACGGACGATAAGGGTCAGGCAGTCACGTATTTCCAATCCGGCACGCTGCCCTCGGGTGGCCAGGGCATCAGCGTGCTGGCGCAGGTCGTGGGCACGGCTGTCCAGGATGCCGAAAATATCGTGATCGGCGGCACCCCCGGTTCCGTGGCCATCGGGCCGGGAACGGAGGTGGAAACCATCGATGCCACGGCTTACCGTCTGCCGATCAGTGTCGAGGTAGCAGATTCCAACGGCAATCCCGTGCCGGGGCAGCTTGTTTCACTCAATCTCTGGCCGACCCAGTATTCCACCGGGGCCTGGTATGATGTGGATCCCGATCCGAAGACCTATAAATTTGTTCCTTACATTTCCGGCACCTTCGTTAATGAAGACAGCAATGAAGATATGTACCGGAACGTAGGGGAGGATACGAACCTGAACGGCCGGCTGGATCCGCCCAATGCCGCGGCAGGCACCATACCGCAGTTGGTGACCACGGACGCTAACGGCTTGGCGACCTTTAACCTGGTCTACCTGAAACAATACGCGGTCTGGACCGTGGCCCGCCTCCGGGCGAGTGTGGTGGTGTTGGGTACGGAGACTACCTCTTCGATATCCTTCCGTCTTCCCGTGTCTGTGGAGGATACCATGAAGCCCGGCCTCCCTGATTCGCCTTTTGCAATGGGGCTTGTTACGACACCGCTGGCACCCGTTTCCTACACACTGTCGGCGCCCTTCAACGCTTCGCCTGCCAAATACAGCACCGGTCCTCCCTCGGCAGGCACATCGGATGCGGATGATATCAATGCGGCAACTTATGGAAGGTATACCTTTACCCCACCCGTTGGTGCGGCGAGCGGCGACTTTTACACCGACACCATTTATGTTGATACCTGGTATTACGGCACCCTCCCACTGCCCATTACCATTGCCATCCCCTAAACATGGAGCGGCTCCGGGAATATCCCGGGGCCGCTTTCTTCTGCCTACGAGCCCTAAACACCCTTAAGAAATTTACTAATCGCACTTTGCCAGTCTTGCAATAAAACAAAACCCTCCATGCCCTGTGGGGACACCGGGTCGCATGAAAATAGCAGGTATACAGAAAGAAGTCAGCATCCAGAAGGTAGGAACCAGAAGAAAAAAATATTCTGCCTTCTGTCTCCTGGATGCTCTTTTTCGAACTAACCCCCATGCCCGGGACGGGCACAACGAAGGATGAAAATATTGCTGTCATTGTCATTCCGGACTTGATCCGGAATCCAGGTTTAAAAGGACTGGATACCGGCGTTCTCCGGTATGACAATTTTATTTTCATATAGAGCCCCACCAGGGAGAAAAACAATGACTCTTGCTGGAGCAGGTAATTATTATGCTTTGTGGTGGGATTATCACATGGGACAGGGGAGCATGATGAAAAAAAACAGGAGGCAGAATTAGAATTCAGAATAGGTTGTTATTATTCCTGCTTCAGCCTCCCAGCTATTTCCCGGACCTGGTTTCCCCAGGTCCGGGAGTTTACGAATCTCTCACATTTTGGGACTACTGCTACTGCAACCGGCGGTCGCGCCAGAAGAGGATATTCGTACGATTCACCACACCGGGGGGGTTGAAGTTGATCCGCTGTGTGTTGGCCTGGGCGCCGCCGCCCCCGCTGACGGTAACATACAGGTCCGCTGCGCCCGAGGTGCCGGGACGCAGAGAGACCAAGGGCGCCGTCGCAATCCCCTGACCGATCACAGCGCTTCTGGTGCCGGTGATGACCCCTCCCGATGAATCCGGCGGACCGGAAGATCCGGAGGAGCCGGGTGAACCTCCTCCCCCTCCCGGCGGTGTCGGTGTCGGTGTCGGTGAGCCCGTCGGTGTTGGTGTTGGTGTCGGTGTCGGTGTCGGTGTTGTCGATGACGACCCGTCTCCCGAGGTCCCGGAGGAGCCGGAAACGTCGCTGGTCAGGACCCCTTCCCCGGAAACCATCGCCAGGCCGTACAAGCTGGCGGTGCCTCCCTGTTCACAGGCGTTGCTGCCGCTGGCCGGCGTGAAGGTGGTGAAATAGACGACGCCCCCAAAGGCCGTCGGATCGGCCAGCATCTTCTCCCCGCCGCCGGTAAGATTTAAGTACCAGCCATGCTTATCCACGGTGTCGGTGTAACTCGAAAGGGCACTGGTGACATCTTCCAGGCTATTGAGGTTGTACATGGTCGTCCGGTCATTGTCTTTGACGGCGTAAAACCTTTCCTGGGCATTGGCCGCCGTGGGATCGGTTTTATCGCCCGTACCGAAGTAAACCCAGAGATTGCCGCTGTTGTCTTTGGCGACGGCCGGGATGGTATAAATCGGCCGGATACCGCTGCTCGTTGAGGAACTAAAGAGACGCCCTCCCGACCAGTCGGCGGTCGTGCAGCTTGCAGCCCGCAGCATGTTTCCCGTGCACATCTTGAAGCGCCACATGTTCCCCCCCAGGTCGCCGCCATAGACCGTGTCGATGAAGCCGTCGTTGTCCGTATCCACGATCGCCGTCGGCGCGGGCAGGCTATAGTCCATATTCCCGTCCGTGCCGTGGTTGTAACTCCAGAGTATGTTGCCGTTGCTCAGGTCCACCACGAAGAACCCTTTCCCTCGGGTGTCGCAGGAACCGCCGCCGCTGCACTCTGCCGCATTATAGCCGGCGCCGACAAAACCGACCCACTTTTCCTCTTCCACGCCACTCGTCTTGGTCAGTATCCGGCCGGTCATGAATTTGTTCCAGGGGGCGCCCAGGTAGGGCGCCTGGCTGGAATTGGGCATCAAGTGCCACATGAAAGTCGGCGCCAGGGGATTGTCGAGATTAAAGGCCCAGTAGCCGCAATAGTAGCGATAGGTTGAGGAATAGAGATCCGCCATGCCGCTGTCGCAATACTGGGATGAACTCCAGGTGTTGGGGGAGGAGCCTCTGCCTTCGCCGAAAATCAAGAGGGAATGCCAATCCGAGGCGGACTTGGTGGTGCCGGCCCCCGCGCCGAGCCAGACATCGGCCACCGTTACCTGACCGTCCACGAAATAGGCATGGGTCAGGGCCGTGGGATGGGTGGCATGGGCGACATTTTTCAGTTTCGGCAGCAGGTTGGGCGGGATGAAGCTCCAGGCCTCCAGGCCGCTGCTGGTCTTGAAGATATGAAACATGCCGTCATTGGCGCCGGCGACGATGGTCCGGTTTCCGTTGGCCGATGTCCGGCAGTGCGTGCAACGGTGCGCGCCGAAGGCGTTCACCACCCTTGTCGTGGAATCGGTGCAGCAGGAAACGGTGGACTCGCTGCTGTCTCTTAAATCCTCGAAGAAAGCAGAGGGGGTCCCCACGGTGATGGGCGTGGCGCGGAAGATATCGCCGAGCTTCCAGTTTTCTTCGTTATAGGCAGGGTCGCCGCGCAGAAAACCGACAATCATGTCGCGCTGGGCCGTTGAGGAAACCGTGAGATCGGCCGCGGTAATGTTTCCGGTGGTGAAGTCCACGAGGGAGCCTGACTTGTAAGTCTTGATGGTTCTGTCCGCGGCTGCCGTTGCTTGCAGGACAGTCCCGGCATCCCACAGCTCCGGGTAGGCTACCGAGCCGTCTGCATTGATCTGAAATTTTTTCAGGTGGCCCAGCCAAAAGGAATCCAGGTTTACGGGCTGAAACGATCCTTCATAGAGGTAATTTTCATCGGCTGTGCGGGAAGATTGAATCGAGGCTTGCGAGAAGGAGTATACCGCTTCCCGGATGATGTTGATGGCTGACCGCAAGGACCGGGTAAGTTCTTCGGCATTGTTGGCCAGGAAGGCATGGCCGGAAAGGGAGACCGTTCCCGGCTCATTGGCATTGGCAAAAAAAGGCAGGGTTTGGCTTCCGGAACTGTCGATGCAGGTGCCGTTGACCGTGGTACTGGCCATGCAACTGGTGACTCCGGAGGGATAGAGGTTGTCCGCGCCTGCGGCTATGCTGTAGGCGGCCGTGTTGCCCGCGTTATCCGTATCCGGATTATCCGTCCCCCCGTAGTAGGCCATCCAGTTCAGTGTATGCTGGAGATAGCTCGGCATGTTGGCGCCGAAGCCCACGACAAAAACCTTGTAGCCCGCGTCCCGGAGTGCTTTGGTCCGGGCGATGACTTCCCGCCGCCGCTGGTAGCTCGTGTCCGTGCATTCCGTGCCGTTGCCGCTGCAGGCATAGGTGTCGGCGCCGTCCGTGACCACGATGACAAACTTCTGGCGGCAGCTTCCCACACTGTCGGCCGCCTTGTTGGCGTCGAGGTAGAGTTTTGTCTCCGCGAGCGATGAGGCCAGCGGCGTCCCGCCGTTGGCGTTTTGCCCGACCACGCACTCACCGCTGCCGGAACAGGCGGTGACGGTGGAGGCGCAGCTCGGGGCGTTGCAGTAGATGTTGCCGTATTTGGAGCCGATCTCCTTCAGCACCCTGATGTTACCGCTGCTGTAATCTCCGGCCGTGTCATTGCCGTCGCGGAATCTCATAAAACCGATCCGGACGCCGAGACTGCTCTCGTCCTGGGTATCGATCGTGCCATTGTTATTGTCATCCAGGATGCTGAAGATCGCCCGTTTGGCGATATCGAGCCGGCTGCATCTCGTGTTGCAGCTCGTTTTGGGAGAGGTGCAATAGCCGCCGTTGCAGTTGTAAGTGGTGCCGGTGCAATTGGCCGTGTCCGGAGCGCAGGAAGAACCGCCATAGATTTCACTGCCGCCCGTAGGATTCCAGGCCATGCTGCCCGAGAGGTCGAAGAGCAGCAGGGCATCGGGCGCCACGGAGGTGAACAGGGCCGTCTCATCGGCCCTGATGCCGGCCGGCGCGGTGAGCGCCATGATGATGGTGAGTAAAAAAAAGACCAACCTTCTCATTAAAACCTCCTTATCTCATCATGGTCGAAATATCGATGGGGCCGTACCCGACGCCGACGCCGATGGTGGCCGTCGTATCATAAGTCGTATTGCGCCCGGTAACTTCTACATTATAGCGCCGCTGTCCCCACATCTGGCCGCCTCCGATGGAGAAACCTGTCAGGGGCACAAAGAGCGGGCCCGCGGTGGGAATGGACGGGGTGCCGATGGTGTATTGGGAAGCAGGGTCAATCGCCAGGTCATCGGCCGTCGTGGTGGTGGCCGAGGCTGCGGGATTTTGCGGGTCGAAGGTCTGGGTAAGCCGGTGGATGCCCCTTTCCGCCGCCGTCAAGGCCTTCTTATCGCCCACCAACTGGCGGCTGGTTTTTAAATCTCCCGTCGATACGGAGATGACCAAAATGGCCAGGGCGAGCAGGATCATGCTCGCCATTATCGCCCCCACCAGGGCAAAGCCTTTCTCCGAATTCCCGAACTTCTTTCGTGCTGTCATGGCGCTTAAACCTCTCCTTGAGACTAAGCGTGGTTCCGCAGAACGACGCTTGTGGAATAAATCATTCCCCGGCGTTTGTTGGTTGTGGGATCAATCTCTGCTGTTTCCACCGCCAGGGTAATTTCGATGCGCCTGATATTGGGGATGGCGGCAGGAAGCGAGGCGGCCGCTATTTCGTTGCCCCTTCCGTCGAAGTATCGGAAGACCGGGAGTCCTAAGTTGTTATTTACCACGCGGACGGTTTTTTGTCCGGCCGTGAGGTCGCCGAGGAAGGGCTGCGGATTTGAGCTGCAGGAACTTGTCTGGATCACATCCCTGGTGATATAAAGATTTGCCGTGTTGTAGGTGTAGGTGATGATTTCGTTGGCGATATCGCCTATGCTGGAGCTGTCATTGATGTCCATTTCAATGGTAAGGGAGTTTGCCGTTGCCTCCTGGATACCCTGGAAAGTCTGGTTCACGGCCTGGCCGCACCCGGCGGGATTGATCCATAGATTTTGGGCAAAATTAGGATTAAAGGAAGCCATCCGGATCTCCATTTCCAGCAGATCCAGGGCCATCCGCGCATCCTGCTGCGCGCTCACCTTCCGTCCGATGCCCGAGGAGGAGCGCTGCGCGGTATTAATGGCCGTATAGACGGTAAGCAGTAGCAGTAGGCCGATGATCATCGCCACCATGAGCTCGGCAAGGGTAAAGCCGCGGTCGTTCTTCATAGGCCTTGCATCCTTATTAGAAACTAAAGCGTTGCTGTCTGGTCACGACGAGATTTTCCGAGATGCCCGTGTTGTTGAGCGGCGGCCAACTCACCGTGACGGTGACGCGCCAGATGTTGGTGCCGACGCTGGTTATGGCTGTCTGGACGGTGAAGCGTGCATCGCCGGCGTCGGCTACGGCGCTTCCCTGGCCGCTCGCGTACACCGTTCTGGTCGAACTGGCAGGAATGGCATTGACGGGATTCATAATCAGGGCTTCGTTCGTCTCCAGCTCTTTATAAAGGATGCCGGCGGCCCGGCCCAGATAATCGGCGCGCGCGGCCGTCTTCCACCCCGTAGACTGGAGGGTCAGCATGGCCATGATGCCAACGGAGGTCAGAAGGATGGCCGCGACGACCTCAAGAACGCCTATTCCCCGTTCAGGGATAATCGACATATGTTTTCACCATGTTATTGACGGCCACGAGGGCCATTTCCCCCCGGTTGTTTGTCAGGCTAACAGTGCCGCTGTTGTTCTGCGGAGACGGTGTAGCACCGCAATGCGCAAGGAGGCCCCGCTGCGTGAGCCTGACGGTGGTGCAGCCCGTGAAATCCGCACCGGTGATCTCGACGCCCGCAGCCTGGGCCGAAGGTGTTTTGACCAGGTTGAAGGCGCTTAGCGCGGCAGTTGCCGGCGCGGAGATGGTGTAGCTGCTTGCTGCTGAGGAGGCCTGGAAAGTAATCGTAAAGATCCGGCCTTCCGATTTGGCCTTGTCCCGGCAATAGGCAAAATCAGCAGCAAGCTCTCCGGCCGCGGTGCGCAGTTTTGTTTTGGCCGCATACTTCTGGAGGGTGTTGACCCCGAGGGTGGCTATAATGGCGACAATCGCCAGAGAAATCAGTAATTCAATTAAGGTGAAACCTTTTTTTTTACTCATCATTTTCTGTCAAGGTTGGTTCTTTGTACATACCGGTAAATTGATTAATTAATACATAGCAAGATCGCAGCAATTGTCATGCCAATAAAACTTCCCCGCAGCTTGGCTTCCGATTAACTGATGAATATGGCTTCATATTATATGTATCACAAAAAAAATACTTTGTGAAGCTGCTCACAAAGATCTGGGAAAACAAAAGGGCATTCTCCACAGACAGGCTGTTTTTTTCACGGCCCACGGCTTTGGGTCTGTAATGTCTCCTCCCTGCCAGGCTCTTTCCCCTGTTTTTCTCCGAGGAGAGACTCTTGTACTCCTTACAGAATGCTGAATTCTTTCTTGACACCTTCTCAAAGGCTGTGTTAGCTTGCTTTCCAGTCGGACGTTGATGCATGAAATTGTCATCAATTACAGGGAGATGGGAAAAGACAGGATGGCTGAGGACGAGGAGAATGAAAAAGAAGCCTTTCTCTCCAGGGTAGAATCATGCTTGCGTGAGGGCCTTTACCAGGTGGCCCAGGATCTGGCCTTGGATTGGCTGAACAGGTTCCCCGGGGATGCCGAGGTGCGGGTGGTTCTCTGCCATGCCTGGACCCGGATGGGCAAGCTGGATAAAGTAAAGCAAATGATCCAGGAGGTGGACGAGGCCATCTTCGGTATGTCCCTCATTTACGCCCGCATGGGTGATATCTGCCAGCGTTCGGGACTTAACCAGGAGGCCATCACCTTTTATCGAAAATTTCTCGATCTGAACCCCCATTCTCCCATTACGCAGGAGATAGCGGCCAAACTGGACACCCTGGCGTCGTCAGGGGAAGATAGTCACTTCCCGGAGCTGGAAGAAGAGGCGCCGCGCCGCCCTCTGCCTGGCCTGCAAACTGTAACCATGGCGGAACTTTACATAAAGCAGGGCCACCCGGACCTGGCGGAAGCGGTGTTGGAAGCGATTCTGGAGAAAGATAAGGCAAACCAGCGGGCCTGGGCGATGTTGAAGACACTGCGGGGAGAGGCAGCCGTTTCTCCACAGGATTCTTACCTTAAGTCGCAAAAAGTGATTCAAGAACTGAACCGCTGGCTGAGCAATTTGGACAGGATAAGGCCTTATGCTGCTTGATGCTGCCATCAGGGACAGATTATCCCGTGTTCGGAAGAGGCTTCTGAACAGCGAGGTGGATGCCCTGTTGTTTCTCGACATGAGAAATATCCGTTACCTGACGGGCTTTACCGGGAGTGACGGGGCGCTTCTTGTGGAGCGTGAGCAGGCGGTACTCCTGGTCGATGGCCGCTATATCACCCAGGCACGGGGGCAAGCACGGCAAGCGAAGATCAGTGAATACCGCATCAAACTGGAGGCGATTGCCGAGTGCATGGAAAAGGACGGGATAAAGGCGGCCGGATTCGAGGCAACAGCAATCAGCTATGAAGATTATGTGCAGCTCAAAGAAAAAATTCCCCAGATAGTGCTGGTGCCTAAGTCGGACGATGGCGGCTTGCGCTCCATCAAAGATGCAGGGGAAGTCAACCTGATCCGGGAAGCCTGTGCCATTGCCTCCCGCACGCTGACCGAGTTACTGGCCGGCATAAAGCCCGGCATTGGGGAACGAGATATCGCCCTGGAGCTGGAATACCGGATGAGGCAAAACGGCGCCGAAGGAGTGTCCTTTCCCACGATCTGCGCCTCCGGCGCCAATGCCGCTTTGCCGCACGCGAGCCCCGGAACGAGGAAGCTCATGGCAGGGGATGCGGTCGTCATTGATTTCGGAGCTGTTTATGAAGGATACCACTCCGACGAAACCTATACTTTTTTTCTTGGCTCCGCTTCTTCCCGGCAAAGGGAGCTCTACGGAATTGTCAAAGAAGCCCATGATCGGGCCATTGGGGCTACGAAAGCGGGTGTGCCCTGCTCGGACATTGACCGGATCGCCAGGGATCATCTCGAAGCGGCGGGTGTGGGGAAGTTTTTTTCGCACGGCACGGGGCACGGCGTAGGACTCGATGTGCATGAACCGCCCCGCATAGCGGCCCCCTCCAAAGCGATTTTGGAAGCGGGCATGGTGGTCACCATCGAACCGGGAGTTTATCTGCCCGGTGAATGGGGGATCAGAATCGAGGATACAGTTCTGGTCAATAAGGATGATTGTGAGGTATTGACGAAGATACCGAAAGACTTTGCATTATTTTAAAATACAGGATGCAACCTATGAAATTATTTCCTGAAGATCTGTTGTACAGTCGAGAACATGTGTGGGTGAGGGTGGACGGCAATCTTGCGACCATCGGCATTACCGATTATGCCCAGGAAAAGATCGGCGAGGCCGTGGACATCGAACTTCCGGATGGAGAAGCCTATCTGGAAAGGGATGAACCATTCGGCACCATTGAGACGGCGGCCAAAGGCGTCATCGATCTGATTTCGCCGGTGAGCGGCGAAGTTCTCAATGTCAATGAAGACCTGCTGGAAGATATCGGCATTGTCAACAGCGACCCCCACGAAACAGGCTGGATGATCGTGGTGGATATGGCCTATCCCGATGAGCTCGATGACCTTATGGACCTGGGCGAATATAACGAATATTTATCCCAGGAAGGGGATGTGGACTGAAATAACGGCGGGATAGTTGCCGCGGGCAAGAAGGCGGAATAAAGTGAGAGAGACGCTTATCAATCTGATCAGACCGGAGGTACGGGGCCAAGAAGCTTATGTCGCCGATCTTTCGCCGTGCCGCATAAAATTGGATGCCAACGAAAATCCCTTCCTCCTCCGACCGGCGCTGCGCAAAAAATGGCTCGCTGCGCTCCGTGAGGTGCCCTTGAACCGCTACCCGGAACCGGGTGCCCCGGCCCTTCTCCCCAGGTTTGCCGAGGCCTGGGGTGTCGACAGCGCCGGGCTGATGATCGGCAACGGCTCCGATGAGCTCATCCAAATTCTCTGTACTTCCCTGCAGGGAACAAACGTGCTGGTCCCGACGCCCACCTTTGTCATGTATCGGATCAGTGCCTTAAATAATGGCCACCGGGTTACGGAGGTGCCGCTGGATGGCGATTTTGACCTGGACCTGGGGGCTACCCTGGAAAAGATCCGTTCCTTATCTCCGGCCCTGATATTTTTAAGCTATCCGAACAACCCCACGGGCAATTGTTTTTCCCGCGAAAAAATTATAGCTCTTCTGGAGAGTGCGCCGGGATTCGTCGTGGTCGATGAAGCTTACGGCAATTTTTCCGGGCAGAGTTTCCTGCCCCTCCTCGGGAAGTATGACAATCTCGTCATTCTGAAGACCCTGTCCAAGGTAGGCCTGGCCGCGCTGCGCATCGGTTTTCTAATCGGCGCACCATCCCTGGTCCGAGAGCTGAACAAGGTAAGATTGCCTTACAACCTAAATGCGCTCTCCCAGGTTGGGGCTGGTTTCTACCTGGAGCACGAAGCGGCATTTTTAAAGCAAGCCAGAGAGATTGTCCGGATGAGGGAAAAACTCTTTCGCGCCCTGCAAGCAATCCCCGGCATCCATCCCTACCGTTCCGAGGCAAATTTTGTTTTTTTTAGTTGCCTTTTTGATACGGATAACGTATATGAAAAATTGAGGCGTCAGGGAATTATCATCAAAAATTTCAACAGAACCGCTCTCTTGAAAAACTGCATGCGGGTCACGGTAGGCAGCGAGGGAGAAAATGACGCATTTCTGGAGGCATTACAGCGCATTATAGCCGAGTGAGGAGCGTGATCTAAATATTTTGGCAACAGCTTCAGGGTAGTTTACGGCACTGCTGGATGGTGTGAGGCCGTACTGCCCTTTTTTTGCGCCATGCAGCCAGACCGTTGATTTTCCATGGAAGACAGGAATATCGGGCAAGATCAGGTCACAATAATAAAGAAAGGAGGAAATATTTTGGAGGTAAAGGTATTTGATAATGACGTAGAAAAAGCCTTGAAGATTCTGAAAAACAAACTATCGAAAAGCGGACTCTTCAAAGAACTGAAGATTCGCCGGGCTTACGAGAAACCGTCCGTAAAGCGGAAGAGGAAGGCAATCGAGGCGCGCCGGAGACTGGCCAAGGTGCAACGGCGGAGAACCGTATAAGACCTTGTTCATCCAGGGACCGCAGAGGGTTAGTTGTTGTGTATCCAGGACTATTGAGGTTGGCGTTATATGGGTGAGAGACAGTACCTGATTGATGCTCTGTCCACCAATGAATCATGGCGAATATTCCATATTATGGCCGAATTCGTGGAGGGCATCGAGTCTCTTTCCGAGATAGGCAACGCGGTGACTATCTTTGGCTCGGCGCGGGTCAAACCGGATAATCCGTACTATAAAAAAGCGGAGTATCTGGCGCACCGGCTGGCGGAAGAGGGCTTTGCTATCCTCACCGGAGGCGGGCCGGGCATCATGGAGGCGGGCAATAAAGGCGCAGCGGAAGCTGGCGGTAAATCCGTAGGGATGAATATTCAGCTGCCCTTTGAGCAGAAACCCAATCCTTATGCCAACATCAACCTTGCGTACAAGTATTTTTTCATCCGTAAGGTCATGTTTTTAAAGTATGCCATGGCCTATGTGGTTCTTCCCGGCGGTTACGGAACCTTGGATGAGCTCTTCGAGGCCCTGACCCTTATCCAGACCAAAAGGATCAAGAGCTTTCCCGTGGTGCTGATGGGAAGCGAGTATTGGGGCGGATTGCTGGATTGGCTGAAAGGTACGATGCTGCGGGAAGCTAACATTAGCGATAGCGACCTGCTGATTATGGACATTATTGACGATCCGGAGGAAGTGGTCAAGTACATTAAGAAATACGTCATTCTATGATGCCGGATGAGAACCGGCCGCTCATCCAGGTTAAGCCTCCATAAATGACCTCTCTCCCCTGTCTTCCCCCTGTCCATGGAGTTTATCGATGAATGCCAAAACCGGCGAGGGCGGAGAAAGCCTGGAAGAGGCTTTAAGCAATATCAAAAAAGGGAAAATCGCCCCCTGTTACCTTCTCTACGGAGAAGAGGATTTTTTGATCCAGGAGGCCCTGCAGAAAATAATCGCTGCCCTCCTGCCGCCGGCTGAACAGGGGATGAATCTTTTTACTATGGATGGGGAACAGGAAAATATCGATGATATTTGCCTGGCCCTGCTCACCGTACCGCTGTTTCCCGGCAGAAAGATCGTGGCTGTGAAAAACACGGCCCTTTTCCAATCCAAAAAACTTCTCCCCACCCTTATCCAAAGGATCCGCGACCAGCTCAACAATAATCCCTCCCAAGCCGCCGCCGCTTTTCTCCAATTCTTGAAGCTCACGGGCTGGAAGATTGCCGATCTTCAGGAAGGAGGCTGGAACAGGATCAGCGACGCCGAGTGGCAGGAGACCATTGCCGGAGATAAGGGTGAGGACAGGGAAAAATGGCTGCCCAAGGTTTTGGAACTCTGCGTGGCCCGGGGTCTGGAAGCGGCGCCGGCCAAGGACGATGCGTCGGGTCTGAACAGGATCCTGGCCCAGGGGCTGCCGCCAGGCAATCATCTTATCCTGACTGCCCAGGGAGTCGACAAACGGAAACCACTGTTCAAGCAAATATCCGAACAGGGCATGGTGCTTTATTTTCCCACCCCTAAGGGGGAAGCCAGGCAAAAGGTTATGCTCCTTGAGGCGGCTCAGGAATTCCTTGCCGAAAGAGGCAAGCGGTTGACACCCGAGGCCTGGGAAGTGCTGGGAAAAAAGACGGGCTTTCGTCTCCGGGAGTCCATGCTGGCCCTGGACATGCTGGTGGCCTATGCAGGTGAGCAGTCCACCATCAAGGGTAGTGACGTGGAAGAAGTTGTCGGGAAAACAAAGGAAGATACGGTCTTTGATTTGACCGCAACCTTGGTGGAAAAGAATTTATCGCAAAGCCTGCTTATTCTGAAAGATCTTCTGGAACAGGGGGTGCATCATCTGGTCGTCCTGAAAATGCTCACCCGGGAGGTAAGGCTTCTCCTGTATGCCAAGCTTTTTGTCCGCTCGGGGAAGCTGGCGAACTATAGCCCCCGCATGGACTTCAACCGGTTTCAGGCCAGCATCTACCCGGTCCTCAAGCAGGAAAAAGGACTGGAAACCCTGACGGCGCAACACCCTTATGTGATCTACAAACTTTTAAAAAATTCCGAAAAATTTCCCTATGACGCGCTCGTCCGTCATCTGGAGCAGCTTGCGGAAATGGATCTTGCCTTGCGCTCGACGGGAAAGGACCCCCAACTCATGCTGGAACGTTTCTTGACTGATCTTTGTCTGGGCTGAAGGCCCGGGGCGTTTTACTTTCATTTACTGAGACTTGAGAAAGGAGAAGGAACATGGAAATTAAAAAGGTTTGCGTTTTAGGCGCCGGCTTGATGGGCAACGGTATTGCCCAAGTCTGCGCTCAGGCCGGTTTTCAGGTGACCATGCGGGACATCGAGCAGCGCTTCATCGACGGAGGCATGAATACCATTAAGAAAAACCTGAGCCGCGAGGTGGAAAAGGGCAAAAAAACTCAGGAGGAAGCAACGGCCATCCTCGCCCGCATTAAACCGACCCTTGATCTGCGGGAAGCGGCGGGAGAAGCGGACGTGGTGGTCGAAGTGGTTGTAGAGGTGATGGATGTAAAAAAGAAAGTCTATGCGGAATTGGAAACGGTGGTGCCAGAGCATTGCCTCTTTTTCACCAATACCTCGGGACTGAGCATCACGGAAATGGCCGCCATTACGAAGCGGCCGGAACGTTTCATCGGCACGCATTTTTTCAATCCCGTGCCGGTCATGCGGCTCCTGGAGATAATCAAGGGCTATGAAACCTCCGAAGAGACACTGGCGATTGCCAAGGCCTGGGGGGCGAAGCTGGGCAAAGAAGCCATCGTGGTAAACGAAGCCCCGGCCTTCGTGGTAAACAGGATCCTCTGTCTGATGATCAATGAAGCCTTTTACACCCTTGATGAAGGGGTGGCCTCGGCGGCGGACATCGATAAGGGCATGATGCTGGGCTGCAATCATCCCATCGGTCCACTGGCCCTGGCCGACCTGATCGGCAACGATACGCTGCTCCATATCATGGAAGGCATGCACCGGGAATTGGGAGATAAGTACAAGCCCTCCCCCTTGCTCCGGCAATTGGTGAGAGCGGGGCGCCTGGGCCGGAAGACCGGCAAAGGCGTTTACGACTACAGTAAATAAGTGCGGCAACTTTAGGGAGATAGGCTGTAGGCTTTTAGACTGCGGGAACGCTCCTAACAGCCTTCAGTCTACAGCCTAAACGCCTGAATTGCCGAGCAGGGCCTTCATCCTGCCAATCGTCTGCCCGTAGTCGCCGCCCCCGAAGATCGCCTGACCGGCAACGATAATGTCCGCGCCGGCGGCGGCGATGGCGGCGATGTTGTCCAGCGTGGCACCCCCATCCACCTCGAGGAGAACGTGCGGCGCCGTCCGGTTGATCATTTCCTTCGCCTTCTTTATCTTGGTCAGTACGTCGGGAATAAATCGCTGGCCACCGAAACCGGGATTTACGGACATGATGAGCAGAATGTCCAAATCGGGAAGAATCGGTTCGATCAACATAAGTGGTGTGGCCGGATTCAGGGATACTCCGGCCTGGATGTTCTTTTCCTTGATCATGGCCACTGTCCGGTGGAGATGGTGGGCCGCCTCCACGTGCACGGTAATCGTGGTGCTGCCGGCTGCTACGAAGGCATCCACGTAGCATTCCGGATTTTCGATCATCAGATGCACATCGAAGGGCAGTTCGGTTGTCTTGCGCATGGCGGCGACGACTCCCGGACCGATCGTGATATTGGGGACAAAGTGACCGTCCATCACATCCAAGTGGATCAGGTCCGCGCCTGCTTTTTCCACGGCCCTTATTTCTTCGGCAAGCCGGCTGAAATCGGCGGAAAGAATCGAAGGGGCAATCTTTTTCATGGGTTTTCCTTTCCAGTCACTAAGGGGTGAACATTTCTACCTTATCGCCTGCCGCCTGTCAATAGCTGGTCGCCGATCCTGCCGTGGCGACAGGCCTTAAGTCCCGGGCGGCTTAGGATATCTTCCTATTTTTCTTGCCCTTTTCCTGTCCGGCGTGCTACTAAACCAATGCTTAAGAAACTCCATAAAACGACGGACCGCTTTTTTATTATGCTGCTACTCTATAATCTTCTCTTAGGCCTGGCCACCCTTTTTCTTGTCCCCTATTACGGCGGCAAGATGCTGCTCACGGGGAAATACCGGAAAGGTCTCGGCCAACGGCTGGGCTTTCGCCTCCCGGAAGCTATTGCCCATCTGCAAGGCAGCCCCCGCCTCTGGATTCATGCCGTCTCCGTCGGGGAGGTGACGGCTGCGGCGCCGATCATCGCCTCGTTGCGGGAAAGCTTACCCGGCGCAACGATCGTTCTTTCCACGACTACGGAAACGGGCCAGGCCATGGCCCGCCGGATTGTCACCGGGGCCGATGCCTGCATCTACTACCCCCTCGACCTCCCCTTTGCCGTCCGCCGGGTCATCACGGCGGTGCGGCCGGATGTCTTCGTCCTTACGGAAACGGAACTGTGGCCGAATTTTATCAAGAGTTGCCAAACCCGGAAGATAAAGATCGTGATGGCCAATGGTCGTCTCTCCCCTCGTTCCTTCCGCCGCTACGCCCGGACCCGGTTTTTTTGGCGAGGAATCTTGTCAGCCCTGGACGCGGTGGGCGCGATTTCCGAGAGAGATGCCGAACGCTTCCGCCTGATCGGCCTGCCGCCGGGGCGCCTATCGGTGACCGGCAATACCAAGTATGACAGTCTGGCCGCCAGGGCCTCGGCTGTCCTGGAGGAAGAAATGCGTGGGCGCCTGGCCATGGGAAGGGAAGAGCGTGTCCTGGTCGCCGGCAGCACCCATGCCGGTGAGGAAGAGATCGTGCTTGCCCTTTACGGAGAACTTTTGCCGATCTTTCCCGATCTCAAACTCATCATCGTGCCGCGCCATGTCGAAAGGGCGGCGCTGGTCCACGCCCTGGTGAGGGAGAAAGGGTTTGCCGATTGCCTCCTGCTGACGGAGATTGCCGCGGACAAGAGACGTCGGCACGAAAGGGTCATCATCGTCGATGTCATTGGTGAACTCTTCCCGATCTACAGCCTGGCCACAGTGGTTTTTTGCGGGGGGAGCCTGGTCCCGAAGGGGGGACAGAACATTCTCGAGGCCGCTGCCTGGGGGAAGGTGATCTTTTACGGACCCTTCATGGATGATTTTCAGGAAGAAAGATCCCTCCTGGAAGAGGCCGGGGCCGGGGTGACGGTGCGGGACAGGGAGGAACTGCAGGCCGGCGTCCTGAAGATGCTGGCTGATCCGGAAGACCTAGCCCGGCGGGGAGAAGCGGGCCGCCGGCTGGTGGCGGCCAACAGAGGTGCGGCCGGCCGCAACGCGGCCTTGATTATGGGCCTCCTCCCTTCTGATGCCGTGTAATCCTTAAATTAATATTCAAACCATTCTGCAAGAGGGTGGACAAGAAGGGATAAATTTGCTAAGAAGCCCGCGTGATATGCGATGATCTTAGTAAGGAAGAAATTATTTACCGCGCATTTTTGGCAAAAAATAATTTCGTAAACTTACCTATCCTGTTTACCTGTGACCTTCAGGTTATCGGGATTCGGAGGTGGGGACGGTGATTGAATTTTTCAAGATGAGCGGCAGCGGCAACGACTTTATCCTGATCGACAACCGGGACGACGCGCTCCCGGTTGTCGATGTCGTGGAATTTGTGAAGATCCTCTGCGCCCGAAAAGGATCGGTCGGCGCCGATGGTCTGATTCTCATCGAAAAATCACGGCTGGCCGATTTTCGCTGGCGTTTTTTTAATGCCGACGGCAGTGAAGTGGATATGTGCGGCAACGGCGGCCGCTGCGCCGCCCGCTTTGCCTATCTGCAGGGAATCGCCGGAGAGCGGCTGTCTTTTGAAACGGGCGCCGGTATTATCGACGCCACGGTAAAGGGAACAACGGTGAAACTCCGTCTGACCGATCCCCGGCAGCCAGAGTTCGATTATCCGCTTTCAGCACCGGAGGGGGCGCTCACCGTCTCCAGCATCAACACCGGTGTCCCCCACGTGGTCCATTTTGTTGACGATCTGGAGCATTTCGCCGTCTTTGCTACGGGCCGGATGATCCGTTATCATGAGCATTATCAACCCGCCGGTACCAATGCCAATTTTGTGCAGGTGGTGGATGGGCATACCATCAGGGTGCGAACCTATGAGCGCGGCGTGGAGGATGAAACCCTGGCCTGCGGCACGGGTTCCGTGGCCTCGGCCTTGATTTCCTCGGGGAAAGGGCTGGTCGCGTCTCCCGTAGACGTTTTGGTGCAGAGCGGGGAAGTGTTGAAGATCTATTTTGAAAAGACGGAGACCGGATTCAAGAACGTCTATCTGGAGGGTGGCACCAAGGTTGTCTATCAGGGCTCGCTGTGGGAAGAAGCCTATAAATGACCTCCTTGTGATAAGTAGCAAAGTCCGTCATTGCGAGGACGCCTTTACACCCCGTCATTGTGAGGAGCGGAGCGACGAAGCAATCTCATAAAATCAACCAGTTACATGGTAGAACATAGCATAAATAATAAGAATTTAGGAGGGACATTTTGCAGACCGCCGACCGTTTAACAAAGATTCCGCCGTATTTGTTCATGGAGTTAAGAAAAAAAATCGCCAAGGCCAAGGCCGACGGCGTGGACGTCATCAGCCTGGCCATCGGTGATCCCGTGGAACCGACGCCTTCCGGCATCATCGATGAGCTGTGCCGTACGGCCCGGGACCCGGAAAACCACCGCTACCCCACGGATGAGGAGAAAGGCATGCTCGCCTTCCGTCAGGAAGTCGCCCGGTGGTATCAGGAGCGCTACGGCGTCACGTTAAATGCCGCCGACGAACTCCTGGGGCTGATCGGTTCCAAGGAGGGGTGCCATCACTTCGTCCTGGCCCGGGTCAATCCCGGCGATGTGGTGTTGATGACGGACCCCGGCTATCCCGCCTACCGCTCCAGCATCCTGATGGGCGAAGGCGTTCCCTACAACATGCCGATCCTGGCCAAGAACAACTACCTGCCTGTCTATGAGGATCTTCCGGCGGATGTTGTCGCCAAAGCCACCGCCATGTTCCTCAATTATCCCAACAACCCGACGGGCGCCTGCGCCACCAGGGAGTTTTTCGACCGGACGGTCGCCTTTGCCAAGGCCCACGACATCGCCGTCTGCTATGACAACCCTTACAGCGAAGTACTCTTTGACGGTCAGGAACGGCTGAGTTTCCTGATGGCGGCCGGGGCAAAAGAGGTGGGGGTGGAATTGAATTCCCTCTCCAAACCCTACAACATGACGGGCTGGCGTATCGGTATGGCGGCCGGCAACCCCGAACTCATCGCCGCGATGAGCAAGGTCAAGGAAAACACCGACTCCGGCATCTTCAACCCCATCCAATTTGCGGCGATCCAGGCCCTGAAAAACGAGACAGGCAATATCGACAAGATGCTCGCCATCTATGGGAAACGGCGTGAACGGGTCTTGGCCACGCTCCGGAAGATCGGGATCAATTTCGCGGCCCCCAAGGGGACCTTTTATCTCTGGGTGCCTGTCCCGGCCGGCCTCACCTCCCTGGAATTCACCAACCGCCTCTTTGAGAAGACGGCGGTGGTGGTGGCTTCGGGCAACGCTTACGGCCAGTATGGCGAAGGCTATATCCGCATCTCCCTCACCGTGCCCGACAACCGGCTGGAAGAGGCGATGCAGAGGATAGAGAAGGAATTCAGTAAATCCTGAGAGCCTCGCCAGAAGTCTCTTTGGCTGTCATTGCGAGCTACCGCCGGGCGAAGCAATCCCATGCTTGTAACCAGCTGACATTACGGGATTGCTTCGCAATACTCGCAATGACAGATGATGTCAGGTGCGTGCGGCCATAGCCGTAACGCACCGAAAGATTTTGCCATGTGATGCTGCTTGAAGTCAATTGCTTTCGGTAACATCACACCAAGCGATGCGTGAGCTTTTTCTTCAGCAGGGGCCTTTTTGCTGTGTAAAGCATTTCACGCCCCTTCTCTTTGATGTTCCCTGAAGAATCTCTGAATATGCCGTTGACATGCATTGTTAGACAAATTATCCCCGGCGGGCCATAGTCGCCAGACGACGAAACACTCGGCTCTCCACTAGGTTGGGCGCGACTCTGCGGACTTGGGCGAGTGCATCAGCTAAATCATGTGGGATCACAGATCCTTCGGCTAAGCCAATAGTCAGATCGAGAAGGCGCAAGAAAGCGACTGCCTTTATGTGATTGTCGATGTTCGAAAGCTTGTCGACTCCTTCGCCATTAAACCCATAATCGAACATGGACCAGCATTCAAATGGCACAAGGAAACGCTCGATGATGTCTACAGCTTCGGCAAACGCCTCTTGAGCAGTCACTGGGAGCTTGGCCAGTGCCCGGCTGATCCCCGGTGTTGTTAGTGAATGCTCCTGCGGCCAGACTCTTTGAAGGAAGGGCGCGGCGGCGGATCGAAAGAGTTGCTCAGGTGACGCAGAGGCTTGCCCTTCATCACGCGGCGCGGAAATGTCGCTGACGAAACGTTGAACTGCCTCTGCTCCGTATGCACGAACTTCATCATCGAGTGACCGGATCATTTGCTGGATGCGTACATACGGAATTGCTGGTTCGCGTTGTTCGAAAAACGCGTAAAGACATTCGATGATAAGGCTGAAGACGAGGGAATGCCGGGTTTCTCGGCCAAGTCGCAGGTCGGTGGCGCGCTCCGCCATCGGGCCACCGATGATCTTGAGGACATCCGAGAAATGGGTCCGGCGTGCAATCGCGTGCCAAAGTGTCATCGCCTCCGCATTGTCGGCGTTTAGAGGTGTGATTAGATACTCACTTGCCCAAGCCGGGTCCGCGCCCAGGAAGTAGGGTAACGCTTCGATCATCCGCTGCCGGGCTATCGACCCCGAGCGACCGGTAGCAGAGATGATCGCACCGCGCATCGTACGAGGCGCGCCGTCGACATTGAATGGGCGATCATTTTTTTGAAGGTTCGGACATGCGGCCAGGAACACGCCGACAAGTTTCCCAGCTGGTGTGTTTAGCGTATCAAGGTCCATTGGTTCGTGGTCATCTGAAGCCTGCGCAACCGTATTGAGGTGTATCTCTTCCTCAACAGGTTGCTTCTCGTTCGTGGCGTCGACCGCGATTGGCCAAACCTTGAGCCATACTCTAAGTCCCTCAGGCACAATGACAATTTTCTTTTCCCAAGCAGAGAGCCAGTGCGCAATACCTTCGATGGCTTGTTGGATGGTCGTTTCCGGCAGCTTACCGAGGAGCGATAGAACACGAGTGCTCTCCGATTGCAGATCGCGCTGTGCTGCATCTTCGCCTTGTTCCACCGTTGGTGAATGTGCCCAACCGAACCGCTCCCAGACTCTCGTAAAGGCAGCGCCGCCGTCCGGGCTCGATTCAAAATCGACAAGGACCAAGGGCGGATTTCCTGGCTGCCTGATCCAGTCCGCTGCACCTCCGGCAGGATCGTCATCCCATCCGCCACGCCCCGACGAGAGGGCATTTTCTAGCGCATTTAGGCGCTCCTCACCCGCAAGTAAGTCATATCGACTATCCGGGTTTTGTGTGACCCAGCCACCCTTAGGCGCACCCAAAAAGCCTTCATCAAGCCGAGCCATCTGAACCAATGCCGGGAACTCACGGATACTCGTATCCAACCACGTCTTGTCATGCCTTTGCAAACAGGCTCCGGCAATCTCGATGCGCCGCAACTCCCTCACCGCCCAATAGAGTCGCGCGTTTTCGACTCGATCTGCATCATCCGCTCGCGGCCACTGATTGCGGGGGGGACGTTTTCGAATGCGAGCCGTGAGCATCACCTGTTCATGAGGATCAAGTTCGCTGAAGCGTTTTGCTCGCAGTTCAGCGATCTCGGGATAATCATGAAGGTTCCAAAAGCGACGATCATCCAAGGACAGTAGCAAGGCACCCACTTCATTAGCGGTGGTAACCCGAGAATCCCGCGATAACGCAGCCCAAAGCCGCAGGTGAACTGGTGAGTTTGTAATCTTCCATCGGTGGACAAACTCAACCGCACTGGAAATGTCGATATCGACGAGCCGTGAGACCACCGCGTGCAAGAGCTTTGACGAGGGCGCAATTCCTCGATGAAATTCATCGGGTTCAGTCTCCCCCGCAGCACGCTCAGTAGGCGGTACGTAGTAAACGCGATGGAGTTGTCCAAGCTGCCAAAGGCGGCGTTCTCCATCCCAACCGACACGCCGACCGATATCCAGACCTTTGGCAACGGCTGCATCTAGGGCAAGAGCGAGGGACACGAGGAAGGAATGATCGGTCATGCCTCCTAACTCCAGTAGGCTGGGATCAACAATTTTCCTGCTTGTCATCCCCGTCGAGAAAAGATCCTCAACCTTTTTCGGCCGCTTCGGTGGTTTTCGGTAATGCAGATGCAGCTCTGAAAACGGTTTGACCATAAGTCGCGGCACGACGAGTTCGACGATTGCTGCGACAAGTGATCCCGATCTTTCCCCCGCGCGTAGTCGATGCTGAACATCATGTGCGCCTGCTGAAGCGTGGTCTTCGATCACCGGATTATTCCAGCTTTCTTCGATCAGGCGCCATGCCAATCGCCAAGGCTCACCTATCCTTCGTCCGTTTGGACTGTCGATCAGGTCGAGCAGCGCCAAACGCTTGATTGTGTCGTTCGGCTTAAGCCGTAGTGCCCAATCAATTGTCGTCTGCTCCTCCAACCGTCCGTCCAAGAATGCTATCGTGGCGCGGAATGACGCCCGATCTTGATCATTAAGACTCACCCAAATAGGCCTCATCAGCGGCGCTCCCAATCGCTCTCTGCCGCAATTGCGGCGATAGCGTTAAGCCAACCGAGATCTGCCCTATGTCTGGATGCCAGAGCAGACAGCCGGACACGCTCATTCGAGTCGCTACGGCGAATCAGATGATCGAAGAGATCGCGGTCAGGGTCGCTTGCGGCACCTCGGTTCGCTCGAACAATGCGCTTCACCTCAGCATCAACGCGGCTCCTCTCACCATTGATAGCTGACAGGGCTGCCCATCTCTCCAAAGTGTCGAGAAGTGCGGAATGACCATTTGCGTCGTCGTAGGTAATGGGTATAAATCCCCGACCCCTCCAGTCTTCCAGACCAACGGGATCCGGAGCGCTGGTCCCCACGAAGGCGAAACGTTTCTTGATATCATCGAAGCGCGTACCATCTGCGGCAACTGCGTTCAAGAGGTATCGCATTGGTGGGTCGTTCGCCCTGTATCCAATGAGGACGAGGTTGAACAGCCGGGCTGCATCGTAGATAAAGTCCGGCACGACACGCCTTCGCAGATAGAACTCACCAAAGTCCTGATCCGTCAGTATCAGATCAGCGGCTCTGTCCGGATCACGGTCCAACGCACCATGGATATGAAGAATGCCCGCGAAACTGTCACTGCGCCCCGGTCTTGGGATTCCTCCAAGGGCATACGTTTGAATCGACTGGCGTAACCCCTTTGCAGCATCCTCAAGGAGTAGATCAAAATTGGTTGTTACGATCGTCACAGCATCACCACGATCGGCAAGCCTCATCAACGCTCGGTGAATTGGAGCAGGTTTAACCCTGGGGGTGCGCAGTTCACTTGCTACTGCCTTCCTGACGCAGCTCTTGCCATGCGATTGCCCGTCCATCCGCCGTTCAAGCATGCCCAGGACGACATCATAGTCTCCGTTGATAAATCTCTTTACCTCGGCGGCTTGTTGATCAGTCAAACCAGATAGGTCAGTATTCCATTGATTATGGGCGGTAGGTGGGATGCCGGACATGACAGCATGCACAGCCCTATCGAGCTGTGCATAGACCCTGAGCACGAGACCGCGGAAGTCGGGCATATTTGCGGGCTGGGAGATGCCCGCACCGGCGATGAAAAGAACTTCGCCACGCGCATGGGCAAGGAGGAGGCGTTCGGGAATAGCCGCTAGGCCAGGACCCAGCGGAATCACGCGCTCGCTAATGGCACTATCCCGAATTGACGGTTCCCTTGATCCTCGCATGGCTCTCATATGGGCAAATCTTGTAAAGGTTTTTAATAAAGTAATTTCAAGTGCATTCGCTGCGTGTTGCAGTTCCTGATTATCTCTGGTGTGAACCAAGGCTCCAGGGTCGGCTGGCAGAAACTCGCCAACACATCACAGCTATTGAGCTACGGTTGTTATTTTTTTTAGGGCCTCACCTCATGCCTTCGTTTGCCAAACAACTATAGCCGCCTCCGACAAGTTTTCTGTTTATTCGGGATTGTGGTGGGAAATCTACACCTTTTTTGTCAATTCTGCAAATCTCACTTTCCGGTGTCACGACTTTGCCGAGGCAGAACTGATGCGAGCCGAGAATATCGGCGAGCAAGTGGAATGACCGGTGGGGTAGTGGAGAAACTATCCGGCGCCTGCATTTCCCTATTATGGAATTAATGTGAGTCGGGGTGGAAGCACAAGAATTGTAAAATCAGGTGACACCGTATCAGCTTTAATTGAATTTGCTCTCCCGGTATTCGTTCCGAATGGCGCGTAAGGGTATAGCATACAATGGTTATTATCTATTTATCTGTGGTGGCTTTTTCAAGGACCGTTTTGATGTAGGCGTTGAGGTCATATTTTCGCCCATGGCTTTTCCGCAAGCCGCTGATGCAAATCAGGGCTGAGGCGAACGTTAAAAGCGCCTTTGAAGGGTTTTTCCGGCTGTTTGCCATTTTTCTGACAAAAATCAAGGTAGTTGTCCACCGCCTCTTGGAAGGCACGCCTCAGGGAGTCAACATCCCTGCCCTCTATATCGATGTTGACAATAGTGATGATTTATATTATCAAATAATTATCATGGAACGATTATTTACTCCCGCATTCCGGAAATTTGTGAAGAAACAACTGCCGCCTTTGCAACTGGCCATCCAGGATGAGGTGGACAGGATTAATGCTGATCCTGATATGGGAAAAGGAAAGAAGGGCGATTTGGCAAATATGCGGGTGAATAAATTTAAATTCCAGCGACAGGAGTACCTGATTGCCTATGAAGCTGGGGAAGGCAAGCTGATTTTTTTCATGATTGGGACGCATGAAAATTTTTATCGGGATCTGAAAAGATACGAGAAGGAATATTGATTATGATGACGGCAGAAACAATCTATAACGAAATCATTTCGATGCCGGTGGCGGAACGGGAGAAGCTTTTTTCCCTGATTGCCCGCAAGGGTTTTGAGAAAGATTATTACACCTATGAAGAAGTCTTTGACGATCTCCCCAACACTTTCACCATTAAGGAGGCATCCGCGTACCTTGAGGTGGCGGAGATAACGGTACGGCGCTGGGCCAAAGAGGGGAAATTGCCTTTTACGAAGATCGGCAAGAACTTCGTCTTTTTTGTGGATGATTTGAGAAAAGCTAAGATGTTTAGAACCCGGGGTGTTTAAGAACCTGTGGAAACTCGCTGGGGATGCTGTTTATATCGGTTTTCATAAAATCCCCCTGTATCCCCCTTTGCCAAAGGGGGAAATCACAAAGGGGAAATTATCTGCCCGGCGCGTCCACCAGCCCCAGTCTTGCTAAATACCGAGGCAGATCTCCCCTGATCTCCACGGGCGGGCCGTCCTCGAGATAGGTAATCCTGGACTCGTCTTCCTCGTCCACGTCTGCAACCCAGTAGTACAGACGGGCTGCATCGTTGATCGCGGGTTTTTGCGGAATCCTGTAGACCCTTTTTTGCATCTCTTCGTCGTAAACACCGATGCAGCCATGGGATGCCGGGCGGCCGGGCAGATCCCGGGCATGGATCCAGTAGGCAACATGTTCCTGGTCGATGTGAAAACGGATGGCATAATCCATGGGGTATTGGGCGTCCCCCTTATGGGTCTTGTAGAGTGACGAGGTGTGATTCTTATGGCGGGCATCCACCTGGAAGATACCGAGAGGAGTCAGATGCCCGGCGATGCCCGTGGCGGCGGGGGTGGAGAATTTCAACTCTCCGTATTCATAGGCGCCCAGCCACTGCTCCCTGACGTCCACGAGGATATACTTGGGATATGGCGCCGCCGGTTCGTAGCGGCGTGGCAATGGCTCGTAATTTTTAATACTTTCCATATCCTCCGGCACTTTGATGGTCATGCCGGGATAGACGTGGCGGCGGTCAATCCTGTTGAAGCGGGCCACATGCATCCAGTCCTCGCCGAAGAGCCTCTCCAGGTTTTCGTGGGGCATGACAAAGTGGGGGCGCCATTTAATGTCTTTCAGGCTGGGATATTCAAAGCGACACAGGTCTTCCTTGGCACGGTCGTCGGGGGAGGCCGCCGGATCGGAAGTGGCTGAAGGACCGTAGACGACGATTATGCCAATGATAACCAGCGCCATGAGGACGCGCAAGAGTGTATGACCCATATAAACTATTTTCCAGGAAACCATGCCTTGATTACGCGTTGGAACTACCATTTTTTCCCTGGCTATTCAAGTACCTAAATTATCACCTTGACTCTTTTTCTCGAGAATATTATCAATTTGCAGTGAAGCCTTGACTTGCTAAGGAGAAGGGTATGAGAAAGAGATGTATCGTCTGGGTGCTGTGTTTGACCTGGTGGCTTAGTCTTGCCGGGTGCACCTCCCAGGGTGGGAACGCCAAAGAGGGTAAGGCCGGAGGCAAGCCGGTGCTGGCCGTTGAGACGGCCGATCTGCAGGTGGCCGACATGAGCCAGGGCGTGGATGTGGTGGGCACGCTGCAACCGAAACGTGAGGCCAGCGTCAAATCGGAATATCTCGGTATGGTCACGGAAGTCTTCGTGACGGAATGGGTGCATGTAAAAAAAGGCATGCCCCTGGCTAAACTGGATACACGGGAGGCCGATGCCTTAATAAAGAAATTGGAAGCCAGCATAGAATTGGCCAGGGCCAACCTGCTCGAGGCTGAGGCGGCCAAGTCCAGGGCGGAACGGGAATACGAGCGGAGCCGGAACCTCAAGGAATACGGATTGATCACCCAGCAGAACCTGGAAGATGGGGAGACGGCGAGAACCGCCGCCCAAGCCAGGGTCAGCGCCGCCCAGGCGCAGCTCCGGGCTGCCGAAGAGGATCTTAGGCAGGGTGAAACCCGTCTGGCCAAGGCGGTCATCAGGGCGCCCATGGATGGGGTGGTGGCGGCCTGTCCCGTCCAGGTGGGGGACCTGGTGGGGGAGGTGGGTACCCCCACGGTGATGTTTACGATCGTCGACAACCGCCTTTTAGAGCTGGTGGCAAACGTTCCTTCCCATGCCACGGCCTTGCTCAAGGTGGGCCAGCCGCTCCTCTTTACCACTGACGCCGTGCCGGGAAAGGAGTTCCGTGGCCGCGTCAAATTCATAAATCCCACGGTGAATCCGTCCGATCGTTCCGTAAAGGTAATCGCGGAAGTGGCCAATGTGCCCGAAGTGCTGAAGGGCGGTCTTTTTGTCCAGGGCCGGATTATCACCAGGGAGCGCAAAGGTGTGCCGCAGGTTCCCCGGACATCCCTTGTCTCCTGGGATATCACGGGTCAGAAGGGAGAAGTCCTGGTGGCGGAAAGGGGCGCCGCCCGCCTCCGCCAGGTACGGACGGGCATCGCTTCCGGCGACATGGTGGAGATCACCGGCGGCCTGGCGGCTGGAGAAAAGATCATTACCCGCGGCGGTTTTACGGTGAAAGACGGCGATGCCGTGCAGACCGCCGGCAGTGCAGGTGGGAAGTAGGATGCTGCTCTCCGATCTTTCCATAAAACGGCCCATCTTCGCTTCCGTGATGATGCTGGTGCTGGTAACGCTCGGCCTGTTTTCCTACCGGCGGCTCTCCATCGATATGTATCCCGATGTGGAGATACCCGTTCTTTCCGTTGTTACCAAATTCCCCGGCGCCTCGCCGGAGACGGTGGAACGGGAGGTGACCAAACGGATCGAGGAAGAGTTAAACAGGATCCCGGGGGTCCGGCACATCATTTCCGACTCCCGGGAAAGCGTCTCCAATGTGGTGGTACTCTTTCAACTGGAAGTCAAGATCAACGAAGCCGTGCAGGATGCCCGCGCCAAGATCAACACCATCCGGGCGGATCTTCCCCAGGGCATTGAAGATCCGCTGATCCAGAAGCTGGATTTTTCCGCCATGCCTGTGGTGTCCCTGGCCATTCGCTCTCCGGGACTCTCCCCCCGGGAGCTGACAACCCTCGTGGAAAAAAGGGTCAAGAGACGTTTTGAAAACATCGCCGGCGTGGGGAAGGTGGAACTGGTCGGGGCCGCCAAACGGGAAGTAAACGTGATCATCAATCCCCTCCGTCTGGAGGCGCTGGGCATGGGGATAGACGAGGTGATTGCCGGCCTGAGATCGGAAAACGTGAACACGCCCCTCGGGCGCCTGCAACGAGGGCCTACGGAATACGTCCTGCGCATCGCGGGAAAGCCCGCGGCCGTGAGCCGGTTCCCGGACATGGTGATCGGAGCGCGCAACGGCCGCCCGGTCGTCCTGGCGGAAGTCGCCGACATCACGGACGGCATCGAAGAGGAGCGCACCACGGCCCTCATCAATGGGACCCGGGCCATCTCGCTCGACATCCTCAAACAGTCCGGGGCCAATACGGTCGACCTGGTGGACAGGGTAAAAGCGGAGGTGGGAAAACTCCGGGCCGAACTGCCCGCGGGCATAAATATAGAGATCGTGCGCGATGGGTCGGTCATGATCCGCGATGCCGTCCATGATGTGGAAGTAACGATGATTATCGGCGGCATCCTGACGATTCTCATCGTTTTTTGCTTCCTCAATTCCTGGCGCTCCACGGTCATTACGGGACTGACCTTGCCCATTTCCGTCATCGCGTCCTTTATGGTCATGAACGCCCTGGGGATGACCTTGAATGTCCTGACCCTGATGGCCCTGTCGCTGGCCATCGGGCTCCTGATCGACGATGCCATCGTAGTTCGCGAGAACATCGTCCGCCACCTGGAGAAAGGGGAGGACCACTTTGCCGCGGCCCGCACGGGAACCTCGGAAATCGGGCTTGCCGTCATGGCGACCACCTTTACGATCATGGCCGTCTTCGTGCCCGTGGCTTACATGAAGGGCATCGTCGGACGCTTCTTTTTCCAGTTCGGCATCACCGTCGCCTTTGCCGTCCTTGTGTCCCTTTTTGTTTCCTTCACCCTCGATCCGATGCTTTCCTCGCGGTGGCACGACCCCGACATCGCCCGCCGGGGAAAACGCAATCCTCTGGCCCGGGTGCTGGACCACTTTAACAACTGGTTCGACCGCACGGCTGATAAGTACCGCGGGGTGATCGCCTGGGCGCTCGACCATCGGAAGACAACTCTTTCCCTGGCCTTTTTGGCCTTTGTCGGAGGAGTGACCATCTTCCTCAACCTGCAAAGCGCCTTTTTTCCCGAGGTCGATAATGCCGAAATCCAGGTGAACTTCAAAAGCGCCCCCGACGCCTCCCTGGAAGAGACGCAGGGTAGGTTGCAGGCGGTGCTCGCCATGCTGGCCGGCATCCCGGAAGTGAAGCACACCTATGCCACCATTGGGGCAGGGGAGACGGCTACGGTACGCGATGCGCTGGTTTATGTAAAGCTCGCGGAAAAAGGAGAGCGTAAGCGCAGCCAGAAGGAAATTCAGCAGGTGATACGCCAGGGCTTGCAGAAGATACCCGGGCTCATTCCTTCCATCATGGAAGTGGGCCGGATGGATGATCAGAAGCCGCTTATGATCAGCATCCGGGGTGATGACATCGCCACGCTCAAGCGTTATGCCGCCACGCTCAAAGAGAAGATGCAGGGCATCAGGGGGATTGTCGATCTGGAGGCAACCATGGAGCAGGACATCCCGGAGTATCGTCTGACGGTGCAGCGCGCCTTGTCCTCAAGCACGGGGCTTATGACAACCGACATCGTCCGGACCTTAAGCGCCCTGGTGGGCGGGCAGGCGATCTCCACCTATGAGGATGAAGAGGGAGACGCGGTGAATCTGCGGGTCCGTCTGCCCCTGGCGCAGCGGGAAGAACCGGGACAGCTGGATAGACTGAATTTGACGGTGCGCAAATCCGATGGTTCCCCTGTCCTCATTTCTCTGGGGGCGCTCGCTTCCTATGAGCGCAGCACCTCTCCGGCTGAGATCAACAGGCAGGATCTGACCCGCGAGGTGGTGCTTTCGGCGAACCTCGACGGGCTTCCCCTCGGTACGGCGGTCCGGAAGGTCCAGGACGCGACGGCCGACCTCAAGCTGGAGAAGGGCTACCGGATCGTCTTTTCCGGCGAGGCGGAGGACATGCAGGAGTCTTTCGGCTACATGGCCGAAGCCCTGCTCCTGGCCGTAATCCTCGTCTACTTCATACTGGCGGCGCAGTTTGAGTCCTTCATCTATCCCCTGGCCATCATGCTCTCTCTGCCCCTTTCCCTGGTCGGTATGGCGGGCATGCTGTTTATGACGGGTGATACGATCAACATCATGTCCCTGATCGGGCTCATCATGCTGATGGGGCTCGTCACCAAGAACGCCATCCTCCTGGTGGATTATGCCCAGGTCCTGCGGTCCCGCGGCCTGGAGCGGCGCGAGGCGATCATTACGGCCGGCCGGACCAGGTTGCGCCCCATCATGATGACCACCCTGGCCATGATCTTCGGCATGCTGCCCCTTGCCCTGGGGCTGGGGCAGGGCGCGGAGATGCGGGCGCCCATGGCCCGCGCCGTCATCGGAGGTCTGATCACGTCGACCCTGCTGACGCTCATTGTCGTCCCGGTAATGTATGCCTGGCTGGATGACCTGGCGAACCGGTTACGTCGGCAGTGGCAGAAGGAGAAAGCTTGATGGGCTTGAAAGGTTGCTTACCCAGGGTCGGGAACGTTAAACTCATCTTTAATTCCGCAGTGTTGCTCATCCTGGTAGGTGCCCAGGTGATTATGCCCGGCTGGGCCAGTGCGCAGCCCCGGGTTTTAACCCTACCAGAGGCTTTAGCCATTGCCCTGGAAAAAAATAAGGACATCCTCAAGGCGCGGGAATACCGCAACCTCGTGGCCGGGCGCTATGTCGAAGAACGGGCCGCCGCACTGCCGCAGGTTTCTCTCAACTCCAGTATATTCCGGAGCCGCGACGAAAGTCAGCGTGCCTTCGGAAATTTTTTCCCCCTCGAACAGGAGGTTCGCACCAGCGACCTGAGTTTGAGCCAGGTGCTCTTCACCTTCGGCCAGGTCGGAGCCGCCATCAGGGGCGCCAAGATTGGGGTGGAGTCGGCGGAGGTACAGCTCCGCCTTTTTCGGCAGGCGGCGCTGCTGAACGTCTCCACCACCTTTTACGATTGTCTGCTGGCCGGGGAGCTGCTGGAGCTGGCGCGGCAGAACCGGGAACAGAAAATCCGTCATCAGGAGGAAGTGCGGCACAAGTTAAAGCTGGGCGTGGCCACGGATTATGACGTTCTGGCCGCAGAAGTTGCCGTGAAGAATGCCTTCCCCGAGGTAACGCGGATGGAAAATCTGCAGCGCACCGCCCGGGAGAGGATCCGTTTTCTTCTCGGGATTGGAGATACGGAGTTAGATGTGCAGGGCAAGCTTGACCAGGAAATAGCCCCCTACCCGCCTCTGGACGAGGCGCTCGCCAAGTCCCGCCGCAAGCGTCCGGACCTTGCCGATCTCGGCTACCAGATCAAGATTGCCGAAGAACTGGTGACCATTGCCGGGGCGGGCAACAAGCCGCGCCTGGACCTGAAGGCAGACTGGGGCTGGAGCGACCTCCAGGTGGAAGGCGGCCGGGCCGACGGCCCGGCCTGGATGGCCGGTCTGTTTCTTACCTACCCGATTTTCGATGGCCTGCGCACCAAGGGAAAAGTGGCCCAGGCCAGGAGCAATCTCGCCACCCTGAAGCTGGAAGAAGCCAAGCTGCTCGATGGGATACTCTTGCAGACCCGGGAGGCGGTGGACAACCTGCGGGAAGCGGGCGAGATCGTGAAGGCGCTGTCCGCCACGGTTGAGCAGGCCGACCGGTTGCTCCTGCTGGCGGAGAAAGGCTACGAATTTGGCGTTAAAACGAAATTGGAAGTGGATGATGCCGCGCTGAACCGGCTGCAGGCCCGGGGCAATCTCGCCCGTGCCCGGCGGGACTACCTCGCCGCCCAGGCCGCCCTGGAGTGGGTCACGGGAACGATTGGCGAATAGCTTAGTCTAACAATTACTCTGTATACTTTTTTTGTTCATCTGGTGGGAAAGGAAGAATGCCGCAACTTCTTTAAATTAAGGTGAATAATCAATAGTTAGGGCCGGAAGTTTCCCGCGCTAATGTATAAAGTTATCATACATTTTCCCAGTTTAAACTACTCCCACCATGTTCAGATAAAAATTAAATAGTAAATACAATATGATATCTTGCCGGCAAGGGCATCCAATCTTTGGCATATTCATTGCTGTCTACAAATCAAACTAAAGGGATTGTAGGAATTATCCCCAAAATGGGAGGGTAGGAGGCATGTTGGGACTTCTCATTGCTGACAAAAATGTCGAGGCCCGTAAACAAATGGCTGATCTGCTTAGGGAAGCGGGTTATGAGGTCATGGTTACGAACTCGGCTGCCAAGGCCATCCAGAACGTTTTGAAGAAGAATACCCGGATTTTGCTGATGGGTACGGAATTGGATGAACTCAATTCCGCGGCTTTGGTGCCTCTCCTGAAAAAATGCAACCGGAACCTCATGATTATCCTGGTAGCCGATGATGCTCCCCTTCCCTTGATCAGGAAAATGAGGCAAGAAGGCATCTTCTACCACGCCCTCCGGCCTGATGAACCGGAAGGAAAGGAAGAAATCCGGCAGGTGGTAAAGTGTGCCCTGGATAGCCTGGCCAGAACCTCCGACGCAAGCATGGCCCCAGTCAGTTAAACCGGGGAAATGACACTTGCATTCCTATGACGCATGACGTAAACTTCCCCCGCGTTCCTTGGATGGCCTCTTTTCTGTAAGCTTTGCAAAGAAAGAGCAGGTATGGGATATCCAAAAATATCTAATAAAGTGCTTGGCTTTACCAATTCCATCGGCGTTAAATTCTTTTTTTTACTCGTCCTCTTACTGGTCATTTCCTTCGGAATCATCACCTATGTTCACATCTATTTCTATACCAGCCTGAACCGGGAGGATATCGTAAACAATGCCGTCCAGGTAAGCAACATCATCAAACGGGCCACCTATCACAGCATGCTGGGCAACCGCCGGGAGGATTTAACCAACGCGATTCTGAGCATCGGGAAGGAAGAGATCTTCGAAGGGGTGCGGATTTACAATAAGGTAGGGAGAATCGCCTTTTCCGACAAACTGGAAGAACTGGGTCAAGTGGCGGACAAAAAAGCGGAGCAATGTTACGCCTGCCATGCTGAAGAACCGGCCAAGGGCGTCATCCCCACCAAAGACCGCACCCGGACCTTGAAATCACCCAAAGGATACCGCATCCTGGGGATGATTAACCCGATTGAAAATGAGCCGCAGTGTTTCAATGCTCCCTGTCATGCCCATTCTCCCAAGGAAAAATTGTTAGGCATTCTGGATGTTAAACTATCCCTGGAGGAGGGAGATAAAAGAATTATCGGCACCAGAAACAAGATGATTATCTACTCCGTAATTCTCATCTTCATAACTGCCCTGGTGAAGGGGTATTTCGTCCGGCAGATGATTCACAGTCCCATAAAAAAACTTAACCTGGCCACCAGGGAAGTGGCTAATCTCAACCTGGACCATAAGGTGGAGATAAATTCCCGGGACGAATTGGGAGGACTGGCAGAGTCTTTCAATAAGATGACCGGGGAGTTGAAGGCCTCTGCGGAGGAACTCAGGAAAACCCAATCGGGATTGATTTTATCGGAAAAAATGGCCTCCTTGGGAAAGCTTTCGGCAATGGTGGCTCATGAAATCAATAACCCTCTTTCGGGGATTCTCTCCTATGCCAAGTCGTCCTCCAAGTATTTGGATCAGAAGCAAATTGATTCCGGCACTGTGGCGATCGTGAAGGATAATCTGCGCATCATCGGCGATGAAGCCAAGAGGTGCGGGGATGTCGTGAAAAATCTGCTGCTCTTTACAAAAAGAACCCAAGGGGATTTCAAAGCGGAGCACTTGAATGGGATTATCGACACCAGTATCAGCGTCATCAGGCATAGCGCCGAAGTGAATGAACTAAAACTTATCAAAGAACTCGATGCAGGGGATGACGGTATTCAGTGTGATGCGGGCGTCATCCAGCAGGTGCTGATTGTTTTGATCATCAATTCCATCGAGGCCTCCTTCCGGGGTGGAACAATAACCATCAGAACCGATTACCATAGCTACCACGATCAGATACAGCTGATGATCATCGATAATGGCAAGGGGATACCGAAAGATGTTCTTCCTCATATCTTTGAACCCTTTTATTCCACGAAGAAATCGGAGAAGAATACGGGTCTCGGCCTTTCCGTAGTTTATGGCATTATCCAGCAGCATGGGGGGACGATCGTGGAAGAATCTGAAGAGGGGGCAGGCACCAAAGTTACCATCACCCTGCCCCGGTCGCCCGCTGCTAAAGGGGAAGCTTAAAGATGCTGCATAATTTAATTTGAGGGATTAGCGAGATGAAACCGGAAGAAATAGGCATAATGATTGTAGATGATGAATCCTCGGTGCGGGAGTCGCTTGCTCAATGGTTCAGGATCGATGGCTATCGGGTAGATATGGCCCCGGACGGTGCCAGCGCCTTGCAGAAGCTCCAGGAGAATCCCTGGGACATCATCCTGCTGGACATCAAGATGCCGGGGATGAATGGCATAGAGCTCCAGAACCGTATTAAACAGATCGATAAGAATATCGTTACCATCGTTATTACGGCTTATGCCACTGTAGACACGGCCATCCAGGCGCTGAAGGAAGGGGCTTTTGACTACATTACGAAGCCGATTGATCCCGATGACTTGAGCAGGCTGATCAAGAATGCCGTCGAGCAAAGAAAGCTCGTTACGGAAAACATTCAGCTGCGCCAACATATTGAAGAACTCTTGCTTCCCGACGAGGTGGTGGGAGAGAGTCCGGCCATAAAAAAAGTAATGGAGATGGTGAATACCGTGGCCAAAACCGATGCCACCGTGATGATCCTGGGGGAAAGCGGCACGGGAAAAGAGCTCATTGCCCGGGCCATCCACAGCCGCAGTGCCCGTCGCTATTGCCCCATTATTACCCTCAATTGCGGTGCATACCCGGAAGGGCTCCTGGAAAGTGAACTCTTCGGTCATGAAAAGGGGGCTTTTACCGGCGCCATGTACCGCCGCAAGGGCAAACTGGAGATGGCCGATAAAGGGACGCTTTTTTTAGACGAGATAGGGAATATCAGCGGCAAGATGCAGATGGATCTGCTGCGGGTCATTGAAACCAGGAAATTTACCAGGCTGGGAGGCGATAAGACCATTGACGTTGATTTTCGGGTTATTTCCGCGACCAATAAGGACCTGGAAAAAGCGATCAAGGACGAAAGCTTCCGGGAAGATCTCTACTATCGGCTGAATGTGTTTTCCATTGTGTTGCCCCCTCTCCGGGAAAGGAGAACGGATATCCCTTTGATTGCCAAGTATTTCCTGAATAAATACGCTCAATCCATGAATAAAAATGTGGCCGATTTTTCCCCCCAGGCCCTGAAGATGTTTATGGGATACGATTGGCCGGGAAATATTCGGGAGCTGAGAAACGTCGTGGAAAGGGCGATGGTCGTAGCCATGGGGAACCAGCTGCAAGTAGATGATCTGTCCTTCCCCTTTCCCGCTCCGTCTCCATCTATGCCTTCCGGCGGAGAATCACTGGACGACGTGGAAAAAAGTCAAATCGAGAAAATATTGAACCAAACAAAGGGAAATATCGCCCAGGCGGCCGACATTCTTAAGATCAGCCGGCTTACCCTTTACAATAAAATCGAAAAATATCATCTAAAAAGATGACCTGAATTTAAATTACTCCGGCGCCAGGCACTGCCTCTCTTCCCTATTCTGGCTCCTGAATTCTGACTCCTGAGCAGTTGCGTGATGTCTTATATATACATTGTGCCCATCGAACTGGAGGATCATTCCTACCTGGAAAAACTGGAGGGTTTTATCTCTCAGACCTTTCATCGCCGAACCATAAGAAAGGTGCTGAAAATACATGCCAAGGATGCCTTCGATCCAAACCGGCGGCAATACAACTCTTCCCTGATCCTCCGGCAATTAATAACCCATCCCCCCCTGAATGCCGAAAAGATACTGGGAGTTATGGATGTCGATCTTTTCATTCCTATTCTGAGCTTTGTTTTCGGCGAGGCCCAGCTCAAGGGAATCGGGGCCGTAGTGTCCACTCACCGCCTTCAGAACCGTTTCTATGGATTGCCGGAAAACAGAGAGGTAGCGACCGAGCGCCTGTTCAAAGAGGCCGTGCATGAACTGGGACATACCTTTGGGCTGATCCACTGTTCACAGCCGCAATGCGTCATGAATTCTTCCACCTATGTGGAGAATATCGACCTGAAACCGGCCGCATTCTGTCCCCTCTGTCAAAGGAGCATCAAGGCGGAAAAGAGTTCCCCGGGCAACCGGGGATTCTTCTTTCCCTGGTGGGGGAAGAAGACGTAAGAATTAGGGAGATAGGCTGTAGGCTTTTAGACTGCAGGAACGCGCGGCGACTAACAGCCTACAGCCTAAACTCCTGAGAAGTTACGCTTTAAGCTTTCTTGCGGTGTTTGGTGATGAAGAAATCTAAAATTTGCGCCCGCTGCTGAGGATTGACGGCATTGAGCAAATCCGGCAAGCAGTTGATCCTGACGCCCCCATCCTGCATGGTGGGACCCATTGCTTGCGGGTTATTTTTCAGTAGCAAGTCGGCGGTCCGGGCGATTATTTCCTGCTCCTCCCGTTGATACCACAAGCATGCTTTTCTTCCGAAAAGAAGCTGTTTGAGGTCGCTTTCCAGATTTTTCGGTCTTATCGTGGCCAGCCAGCCCTCTCCTCTCGGATCAGCGGTTATCAGTTCCGGTTCTTTCTTCAGACGGGGATTCACCGTCAGGATGGCGCCGGAAAGGGGAGAAATAACGGGCAAGATATAATCTTCCAGAATAATATGGGCGCAACATTCTCCCTGTCCGGTAAAGCTTCCTCCCCGGGGCAGGATAACAACCTTAAGGGTAGTGATGAGCTGGGATAAAAGATAGTTTATGCCGATCCTCACCTTTTCGGGATCTTCCACTTGCGCCCAACAGTGATCTGGATGATAGAAGACAGACCCGTTTATCTGGGCCGAGGGACCGCTTTTGAGCGTTCCCTCAACCCTGTTGTAGTCTTCCCATTCCTGAAAATCGCCTTCCCCGCTTTCCTCATTTGTTATTGCCTGATCAAAAGGACAGATTTCACACTGATAGTTCCTATCGCAAAGTTTGTAGGATATTAATCCCGTGGTCATCCAGATGCACCGGCGTTCCTCCTCGGGTATCAGGGGATAATGTTTATTTTTTTCACTCAGCGGTGTCATGGTTACTCTGCTTTTCCTGTTATGAAATCAGAAAAAATTCCTTGACGATCTCATCCCATTTTTCCTGGTCTAAATTCCTGGCTATCCCCTCGACCGGCACGCCGCCATCCTGAGATACGGTGCCCAGGTTGTAATTCATCCGGGCCAGCAGGTTATCCCTTACCTCTTCCATCCATTTCCCGGCAAGCCTGCCCGACAATAAGTTCTTTTGGTTAGCGGATATTCTTGGCGCCTGAACTTTCATCAGCCAGGACTGACCATAAGGATCATCGCCGATGCTGGCCGGTGAACTAAGCAGATTTTCATTTATGGCCACAATTTTTCCATCCACGGGCGAGAGCATGTCCAGAGATGTTGAGCCCACGAGCAGACTCCAGGCCTTTTCTCCCTGGATAACCTGAGAGCCGACAGGAAAACATTTTATGGCATCGACCTTTCCCACCAGCTTCTGGGCAAAATCGTCCATCCCGACGCGCACCACATTGCCGCTCTCCGGCATGGCCCAGGTGTGTCCCTGGTGAAAATACCTTCCCTCCAAGGGTAGCTGGAACCAATTGCTGATGGCGGGCGCAACCTCCTCGGCTTCCCGGTAAACCGCTACGCTGGATCTGTTCAAAAATATCCAGAAGAAAGCGAAATAGAGAAGACCGCTGAGCACCAGCAAATATTCAATTCCCTTGGTTGCAAAAATGTCAAAGTATGTGAAGCTATTCACTTTAATGCCTCCTTTCTTAGCGAAGTGTCCTGGTATTTACTTTATTTTTCTGCTCGATCAATTTACCGCCATCGGCCAGTGTAACTCCCAGTTGCGGACTAAGAGCCAACAGTCCTTCCTTACTCTCTTCTTCCCGTTCCTGCTCCATGGCCCATACCGGAGGCTTGCAGAGGATAGGTGTCCGGTTGACGATCCATCTAAATACCCAAATCATCGTAAAGACGATGGCCAGGGTAATTACCACCTCCATCCAGGAGGGAAGATATTTCTCCTGCAGAGGCAGATACCATTTATAGGCAACGATGGAATAATTGATCCTGTTGATGATGACCCCGATCATGGTAAGGACCGCGGCGATACGGATGGAAGCAGGATTTCTGTATTTTACGCCCCAGGCAAAGAGCAGGCAGGGAATCCAGACGAGTCCCATGACCTCGGTAAGATACCAGTAGCCCATGGCGGTGTTGAGGAGCGCCCAGTGCCGGCCGTGAATCAGCACCAGAACCTGGAGGAAGAAATAAACAAACAGGGCAATCGAGCATGCCTTTCCCAGATCAAACAAGATATCATCCCAGGATTGGCGATATTCCGGGTCGATCCTGTCTTTATCAAAGACGTGATAGTTATAGCTTATCGTGCCGATAAATATTACTACCGAGAGTCCGGCAAAGACGCTGGACACAAAGAAGAGCAGGGGGATAAATTCTGTATACCACAGGGGATGAATCTTCCATTTGGCCATCAGAAACAGCGCTCCGAGACCGGATTGATGGAGTGTGGAAAGGGTTATCCCGATGATGACCGCTCCCAGAGTAAGGGAACTGAGGAATTTCCTGATGCGTTTTAACCCCAGCCACTCGGCAAAGGCGGGCGAGATCTCGATGAACTGGGCGATCATATAGAGCAGGAAATGCCAGGCAACCAGAAAGAGCACGGAATTTACCCCTAATTTGTTGCCGATGATGGGATTGACGATATTCCACCAGCGGCCCAGGTCAAGCAAAATTGCCCCTGCATAAAAGACGTAGGCCAGGAAACCGTTGAGCACCGCCATTCTCACGATGGAGTGATATTTTTCTGCCCGGAGGACGTAAACAACGAAGGCGGTTACATAAGCTCCTCCGGCAAAGGCGACCCCCACGAGGACGATAAAGCCGATCCATATTCCCCAAGGATATTCGCTGGAGCTGTTGGCAACGGCGCCCAAGCCCATAATAAACCGGTACAGGATAAGGACTGCACCGAAAATAATGACCGGAGCGGAGATTAAATTGAAAGGGGTTACGATTTTTCCTTTCGGCTTCAATTCCCCTCGGAGGAAGATAAACAGGTCCTTGAAACTCTTTATTTCGTCGGTTGTCGTTGTGTTGTTCATCTTTTCCCTCCCTCGCTGCTAATTTTTTCTTTCCGTTTGGTCAGCGCACTGATGCCACCCAGGAATGCGGGCCAGAGAAGAAGGACAACGGGCACGCTATAGAGAAAACCCTTCGTATACTCTGGATAAGCAGTTGTCCCTAAATCGGTTCGGAAACCGATTTGTTCAAAGGGAACCGCTGAGAGATAAAGATAACCCGTGCCGCCGGCCTCATGCTCGCCATAAATGTGGGGGACATACTTTCCGTCATTCTGATATATGCGCCGGTTGGCTTCCTCAATAAGGCCCCGCCTGGTGCCGAAGGCGAGAGCCTCGGCCGGACAGGCTTCCACGCAGGCAGGTTTCTCTCCTTTTTGCAGTCTTTCCCAGCAGAGGTTGCATTTCTGGAGTTTGGGCGCGAAACTATGATGCTCGAACTGCGGGATGTCGAAGGGGCACGATACCATGCAGTAGCGGCAGCCCATGCAGTTGGTATCCCAGGTAACCGGTCCTTCTTTCCGTTTTTCCATGGCCTTCACCGGGCAGGCCGACACGCAGCCGGGCTGATTGCAGTGCATGCATTGCTTTTTCGCGAAAACCTCTCCCTTGGCTGTTTGAAAGCGATTGACCACCGACCATTGTCTCTCCGATGTGGACCGCTTTTTTTCAAAGACCGAGGTGTCGCTGATGTCCGGAACCGGCAAATTATGCGCTTCAGCGCAGGCCATCTCGCAACTGCGACAGCCAACACACCGGGTGGTATCGACAAGAACCCCCATGAATTCTTTATTTGCGGCCCCTTCCCCTGCCATGAGTCTCTTCGGCAACAGAAGACCACCTGAGGTCGCCCCGGCGATTCCCATTCCCAGTCCTTTGAGGAATATCCTTCTATTGATACCCATAAGCCTTAACTCCTCTCTTCTGCTATTTTTTCTCTTTATCGATGGAGTCGCCGCCATCGGCCATGGTGAGTCCCAGCTGAGGATTCAGGACGACCTCCCGCTCTTTGCGGAAATGGACCCACAGCAACGGTATAGAGGCCACACTGCCAATGATCCAAAACAAGGGAATGAGCAGCCCCAACGCGATGATGATAATTAAAAATGTAAGTTTCATGGTATCAACCCTCCGTCGTGTATTTTTTTCTTTGTCTTTGCCATGATTAGTCCAATAACCGTGCCAAGACAGAAAAGTCGGGAAAAGATTTGGCCATTATTCAGCCATGGCGAGGAGTATCACAACAAAGAAACTTGTAATATCGAATAGTTACAATTATATGATTGCTTTCCCGGCACCTTCCTCCGGGGCTTCATGAAAGCCAAGAAGGGCTTCTTAAGAAGGCGCGAACTTAACAAGAAGTGTTTTAAATATTTACATGACCGGACCAATAATTATCATTATCCGCGGCAAAGCTATAATAATCCAACAATAATCAGATAGTTAAAAAAATATGAAAGTGTTAAGAATATTAACAATGGTTAAAAAGGAGTGTTAAAAAAGTTTACTGGTGATGAAAAGATGCGTTTTTCAAGGAGAAGTTTTTGAGGATTGTGGCCTGCTGAGCATTGCTTTGCGGACTTTTTCACTGATCTGCTCAAGGGTGAAAGGTTTGGCAATGTAATCGAAGGCCCCATATTTCATAGCCTCCACTGCCGTATCTACGGTGGCATAACCTGTTATCATGAGTACCGGCACATCGGGTTGCAGTATTTTAATGGCCTTAAGCACCTCTATGCCGTCCATTCCCGGCATTTTCAGGTCCGTAATTACGACGTCAAAATCCCGTTCCTGCATTTTTTCCAGAGCCGTTTTTCCACTGGCCGACGTTTCCACGCAATAACCATCGCTTTCCAGAATCCGTCGCATCCCTTCCCTGATTACAGCCTCATCATCGACGACCAGTACCTGCCGCAGTGCCAGGGGGCTGTATTGCTGTTCGCATGTTGCCATCCATCTCACTCCGGAACCTGCAAAACAACCTATTGCCGAAAAATTATAATTGTTTTATCCGATCCAATTGTCGGCCAAGATTATCCTAATGGGCTATTTAAGTCAATCCCATAAAAACCGTGGCATTCATTGTTGTCCTGCCCTGTTGCGATTGACCTTGACTTATCCATCGGCCATCTATTAGTATTCCCGTGACGTGATATCCTGAAAAGTACCCAGACTGCTGCAGGGCCGCTATGAGTTAAGAAAAGGGTCCTGATCAACCCCAAGCTTTTTCAGGGAGTATAGAAGCGTGCGCATCAACCTCATTTCTAAATTGACCATCCACACAAGTCTCATCCTGCTTGTTTTCATGTTCATCTTTGCCTATATCAACATCGAAACACTCCGCACCCTCCTTTTGGAAGCGGCCATTTCCGATGCCGACAAGTTAAGTGAAACCATTATCAAAACCACCCATTATCAGATGCTCGAAGATGACCGGAAGCGGGCCTATGAGATGATGCAGGAAGTGGGCACCCTGCGGGGCATCGAACACATACGCATGATAAACAAGAGCGGTTACATAGCCTTTTCCACGGAAAAAGAGGAAATCGGTGAATTTCTCGATAAAAAAGCCGAGGGCTGCAACATGTGCCATGCCGCTGAAGAACCCAAAGTGCACGCCTCCACCATGAACAGGAGCCGGATCTTTTTCGACCGAAGAGGAAAACAAGTAGTGGGGATGGCCAAGGCCATTTACAACGAAAAGAGTTGCTACAATGCCAGCTGCCATTTTCACCCGGAGCAAAACAGGGTTTTGGGGGTGTTGGACATCATCGTTTCCTTAGATGAAATGCGTACCTTAATCGGTTCTTACCGCAACAAGAGCGTCTTGTTGACAATCTTCCTCCTGCTTACCGTATGCATCGCCATCACTTTGTTTACACACCGCCTGGTGAATCTCCCCGTCAAGAAGCTTTTGATGCAAACAACGAGAATTGCGCAAGGTGATCTCGATACCTCCATTCAGCCGGCATCGAAAGATGAACTGGGCGAACTATCGCTTGCCTTCAACTCGATGACGCAAAGCCTGAAGACTGCCAGAAGTGAGCTCGAAGACTGGGGAAAGAGCCTCGAAGCAAAAGTTGCAAAGAGAACCCAGGAAATCAAACAGCTTCAGAACCAGTTGGTCCGTACGGAGAAAATGGCTGCTATGGGAAATCTTGTGGCGGGAATTGCCCATGAAATCAACAATCCCTTGACGGGTATTCTCATGTTTGCGGCCCTGACCGCCAACAGTCCCAAACTGGACCCCCTCCTCAAGAAAGATATGGATACGATCATCACCGAAACCAAAAGGTGCGCTAATATTGTAAAAGGTCTTCTCGATTTTTCCCGGGAATCCATCCCGCAAAAAAAACCCTCCTCTATCAATGATACTATCGAGGCGTCCCTTTCTCTGATCAGCAATCAATCGAGCTTCCATAATATCAATATAACTAAGGACTATGATTCGGACATCCCTCAGCTCTTCATGGACAAAGACCAGATGGAACAGGTATTCGTCAACATGCTGCTGAACGCAAGCCATGCCATGCAGGAGGGCGGCAATCTCCATATCAGAACCTACAGGGAAAACGACACCTACGCCTGTATCGGGATAACTGACACGGGTTGCGGAATCAGCGAGGAAAATCTGGAAAGGATATTCGATCCTTTTTTCACCACGAAAAGCGACAAGGGCACCGGCTTGGGGCTTTCCGTATGTTACGGCATCATCGAAAGGCACGGCGGCCGGATTGACGTGGAAAGCAAAGTCGGTGTGGGCACAACGTTTACCATCCGGTTGCCGCTGCTGCCCTCGAAAGATGAACCAAAAGCTTCCAGCAGTCCTTTAAAACCCACCCGGCTCCATTCGTAAAGGAACAAATCAGCTCTGTATTATTATTATAATATACATCTCGTAAGGTTCGATAGATCTGCTGTGATTTTCTCAACTTAATATTATTCCCCGGTATATTTTCCTTCCCCCTCATACGCGCCGTGTATAAAGATTTTATACAGCAGCAAAAGCATATTTTGGATAATATCAATAGATATCAGTATGTTATAAAGCCATGACCGGCGAGATTTTCATGGCATATGCATTGCATCAGTAAAGCGGAGGAAAGTTATCGTAAGCAAAAACCATGACTTAAGGTACCATAAGGAGGGGGCCATGATAACCATAATGAGAATCATCGCGGTCCTGGGAGCCACAGCTTCTCTGGCGATTGCCGGTGAAGGTGCGGAAACAGCTGGAAGCAGTCTACTGGTAATGCTCTTCCTGGGATTCGGCGTCCTGATCATTCTGTGCCAGCTGATACCAGGTTTTTTGCTCTTCTGCTCCATGATCAAAGGACTTTTTGCAAAGTCGGTAAAATCCTTGCCAAAATCCTTGCCGGTCGAAGGCGAACCCACGGGAAAAGCTCTCTAAGCGTTGTATCCCTGGAAATATCCGGGGAAGAGAGGGGAGAATCATGTTAGGACTTCTCATTGCCGACAAGGATGTGGAAGCCCGCAAAGAGATGGCCGATCTCCTCATTGAAGGGGGATACGACGTTACAGTTACTAATTCAGCAGCAAAAGCCATCCAGGGTGTTCTGAACAGATCCGCCCAGGTACTGTTGCTGGGCAGTGAATTGGATGAATTTTCTTCCGCCGAGTTGGTACCTCTTTTAAAAAGATGCAACCGCAACCTGATTATTATCCTGGTAGCCGATGATGCGCCCCTTCCCTTGATCAGGAAAATGAGAAAAGAAGGCATTTTCTACCATGCCCTCCGGCCGGCTGAACCGGAGGATAAGGAAGAAATCCGGCAGGTCGTAAAGTGTGCCCTGGACAATCTGGCAAAAATCCCCGAGGACAGCTTGGCGCACGCTCACTAAGGTTGCGGGAGGAGGATATTGTGAAAGCATTGAAAATTATTAATAAATTTATTTTGTGGCCAGGTCTTTGGTTGCTGACGGTGACGCCGGCCTGGGCGGCAATTGCCGAGCGGGAGGACAGTAGTGCTCTGTTCGTGTGGATTTTTCTGGGATTTTGCGCCTTGATCATCGTGGCCCAACTCCTCCCGGCGCTGTTCGTCCTCTTCGGTTTTGCCAGGGGGGTTAAGAAAGAGAAGCTGGAATCGGTACCACCTGCCCCGAAACCTATCGATAACCTGATCTCCCAGGACGGGGTACGTGATTAGCAAACTCTGATGAATTCGTAAAAAACCCCCATGCCCCGTGGGGCACCAGGTCGCATGAAAATGCCACGCCTGTCATTCCGGACCCGATCCGGAATCCAGGAATATTGAACTGGACTCCCGCCTCCGCGGGAGTGACAGTTTTTTGACTTTTTGCGAGGTCGTCAGCTTTAACTTGTGATGATTTGCTCCGTCTTAGCCTTCCAGGCTGTCAGTTGTCTGAAAGACCTGGTAGCCGTGAGCTTCCAGCGGCATTCCCATCGTTATAACGTCATCGTCGTTATAATTAAGACTTTGTTGGCCATGGCAAGCGCCTGCGAGAAGAAAATAGTTATTGATTCTTTTGCTCCTCCCGTACGGAGATCCTCAGCTTTTTGAGAAGGGCATGAAAGTTCGGTCGCAGCATGCCCGTTTCTTCCGCTGCCTGTGAAACATTCCAGTTGTTTCTTTTGAGAGCGTTGATGACGAAGGCCTTTTCGATCGGTTCTACCGCCCGTTCGCGTATCTGTTTCTTCGTTTCTTTCAATTCTTCCAGGCTGAGAGGAACAAAATCCAATTCCCGGCGCCGTTCCTCTTCCGCCGACCTTAACTCCAGGTTCTCCTTACGGATAACGTCCTCTTCGCACAAGACGACCGCCCTTTCGATGATATTTTCGAGTTCCCGGACATTGCCCGGAAATTCGTATTCCTCCAGAACAGCCATGGCCTCGGGCGCCAGACCCCGCACTTCCTTGCCCACTTCTTCGGAAAACTTTCTTAAGAAATGGAAGATCAAGATGGGCAGGTCGCCCTTCCTTTCCCGAAGGGGAGGCAGGTTGACGGGTATGACATTGAGCCGGAAAAAAAGATCATCCCGGAAGGCCCCTTTTGCCACCATTGAACGCAGATCCGTGTTTGTGGCCGCCACCAGGCGAATGTCAATGGGCATGACACGCGTATCGCCGATGGGGGTAATGACGCGTTCCTGCAACACTCTGAGCAGCTTGGCCTGGGTGGCCAGACTGATGTTGGAAATTTCATCCAGGAAAAGGGTACCGCCGTCGGCGACTTTAAACAATCCCGTCTTACTGTGAATGGCGCCGGTGAAGGAACCTTTGACATGACCAAATAATTCGCTTTCCAGCAACGTTTCCGGCAGAGACGTACAATCCACGGCGACAAAGGGGTGATCATGCCGGGGGCTGTTATTATGGATAGCCCGGGCTACCAGTTCCTTGCCCGTTCCGCTTTCTCCGGTAATCAAAACGGTGCTGTCCGTAGGCGCTACCTGTATGATTCGGTGATACACCTTCTGCATCTCCATGCTCTCGCCCACGAAGTTATCAAAGCCTTGTCCTCTGGTTAGTTCGGTCTTGGACAGGAAGCTTTCCTGGAACGCCCTTTTATGTTCAACGGCCTTGTGGAGTTTTTCCGTGATCAGCTCGGAAGTAAAGGGTTTGGCTATATAATCAAAGGCGCCGTTCTTCATGGCCTCGACGGCTGTATCGACCGTCGAAAAGCCGGTGATGATGATTACCGGTACATCGGGCTGCAGGATCTTGATTGTTTTCAACACTTCCATGCCGTCCATGCCGGGCATCTTCAGATCTGTAACGACAACGTCAAAATCCTGTTCCTGTATTTTTTCAATAGCCGTCCGTCCGCTGGCCGATGTCTCTACTCGATAATCCTGACCTTCAAGGATGCGGCGCATCCCTTCCCTTATTACCGCCTCGTCGTCAACAACGAGGATCGCGCGTTTCGCGGTCGTACCATTTTCCTGTTTATTTGCTTCCATACCCTTGACCTTTGGGGAACTTGCCAGCTGGTTTTTTTTCATATTATAGCAGTTTGCCTGTCAAGTCAAATCAATATAGCGGTGCTTACCATTAGTAATCCGCTTATATCATTACACAATAGGGGAGAAAGGAACAGGTGCTGTACCGTATATTTTTTTCATACAAGCGGATTTTACTAACAATTCGCTCATATATTTGGTAACTTAAACAGCTAAAAAATAGCCTTATTCCGGCTATTCGATCTCGGTATGTATGGATTTATTATACAATGTTCCCACAGCGCGGCCTTTACGAGCAGGGTTATGAATATTTCTTCAAGTATTTCCTATGGATATAATTTTTCGTGAATTTCCTGCGGCTGGCATAACATCTGCAAAGTGATGGATAAGGATATGGGTAGATATGGGTAGGGAAAAGTCCAAAACCTCTAACTCAGAAGGAGGAATATTAATGGGCAAGACGATAGGCTTGTTATTGTTTCTGCCAGTCGCACTTTTCTTGATGCTGGCCGCGAAGACTACAGATGCTGCGGAAAACGGTTGTTTGACCTGTCATGGAGAAACGAGCATCCAAAGTGGGGGTGGCCATCTCTATGTTGATGCCGGGAAATATTCCTTAACTACCCATGCCCGGATTGGTTGTCCCGGCTGCCATGCCAAGGTGACGAAAGGACACCCCGCCGATGGCCTCAGGCCCTCCCGGGCAACCTGTAAGGAGTGCCACGCTGCTGTTTTTACTGAGTATGATAAAAGCCTCCATGGTAAAAAAGCCGGTTGCACTGATTGTCACAATCCTCATGCCGCGAAGCCCTTGTTGTCCGTATCGGCGCGCGACATTAATGTGCAGTGCGCCAAGTGTCATGAACATTCCCAGATCGTAAGGACGCACGCCAAATGGCTGCCCCAGGCAGCGCTCCACATTGATGCCCTGCCTTGCATAACTTGCCATACGGGCTCGGAAAAATACGTCATCACCCTGTACATCGCGAAGAAAGAGGGGAGTCCAACCAACGGCGGGTCCAGTATTGCCGATTTTGAAGACCTGAAATCTCTTTTGCTGCCGGGGCAAAAAATCGGGGACCTCATTGATGGCAATGGTGATGGGCTTGTCTCGCTTAAGGAGTTGAAGAGCTTTAATACCAGCGGTCAATACAAAAACTTTACTCTCCTGGGAACGATGATGCCGGAGGTGACAACGCACAGCTACCAAATCCTCGACAACCGCTGGGATTGCACCTTCTGTCACGTCTCGGGCTCCAACGCATCGCAGACGAGCTTTCTCGCCTTCCCCGACAAGGAGGGCACATACAGCCGCATTGCCGTAGAAAAGGGCGCCATTCTCGACATTCTCTACGGTACGCCGGATTTCTATATGCTGGGCGCTACGCGGAGCACCACCTTGAGTATCTTAGGTGCCCTGATTGCGGCCGGCGGATTGTTGGTGCCCATTGTGCACGGTTCGATCAGACTTGCGACCAGAAAGAAAAGAAAGGAGCAATAACCATGTTAAAGGATAGCGCCCAAGAAAGCATCTATCTGACGCCCACGCCCGTCAGGATCTGGCATTGGCTCAATGCCCTGGGAATTGTGACGCTTTGTCTCACGGGCTTACAAATCCGCTTTCCCGAGTATGTCAACATCTTCGGGACCTATAAGGCGGCCATAAAGCTCCATGACGTCGCCGGGGTTACGGTGTCCGTCTCTTTTTTCCTCTGGTTTTTCTACTATCTTTTTGTCGCCAGGAGTCTCGTAAAATTATACGTCCCCAATCTGGACGATATTAAACAGGGTGTATTCAATCAGGCTATCTTTTATTTCTTCAATTATTTTTTCGGGAAGAAGAATCCCCACAGCGCGACGGTGGAAAATAAATTTAATGCCATCCAGAAGCTCAGTTACCTGGTCATCATGTTTTTCCTGCTGCCCGTGGTTATCGTCAGCGGTGTTCTCCTGATGAACATCGCCCCATTGCGGGAGTGGATTTTGCTGATCGGTGGGCTGAAGTTTCTCATCGGCGCCCATTATATCCTGGCCTGCTCTTTCTTTGCCTTCCTCTGTGTTCACATCTACATGGCCACCCTGGGCCACACGCCCTTTGCCCATTTCAAGCTGATGTGGACGGGTTGGGAAGAGATGGAAAACCATTAGTAAGTTAGAAAATGCTTTCCCGCGGAAAGCATTTCGTAAACTTACTTATCCCGTTTACCTGTGACCTTCAGGTTATCGGGGTTAGCAATGCCCTCCTCGGGGGGAGGATGAAGTGTGATGTTTGGCCCTTTGTCCTCCCCTTTCTTACCCTGCCCAATAAAGGTCAATTTGTAGCTACAATTGGAATTGACTAATTTCAGGCAATTTCCTATAATGCGCGACCAGCGAAGTTCCGGGTCGTTGTGCCCTTAAGTATTTATATTTCGGTCTATTTTCCTATCTCAGGAGGAAGTCATGAAGCTTCGTTATGCCCTCTCCAGTCTGGCGGTGATCATCTTAATCTTTTCCTCTGCCTATGGGGTTTCCATTAAAGATGTCACCTTCAAGATTGCCAACTTCGGCAAGGTCACCTTTAAACATAGCACCCATCTCGGAAAAGAAGGGATCAAGGAAAATTGCAAAACCTGCCACAATGCCCTTTTCAACCTCAGAAAAAAGAGCCGCTACACCATGGCGGATATGGAGAAGGGTAAGTCCTGCGGCGCTTGCCATAATGGGAAACGGGCCTTTGACATCAAGGACTGCATCAAGTGTCACAAGGTAGCCGATGTCACGATGAAGGTGAAAGAAACGGGACCCGTAATCTTCAGCCATAACAAACATCTGGCGGCCTTTAAGTGTGAAAACTGTCATCCAACCTTTTTCCCGCTGGGAGCACGCAAACCGGTGAGCATGGCCCAGATGGAAAAGGGTAAGTCTTGCGGCGCCTGCCATAATGGCAAGGGTGCGTTTGCCCTCGGGGAGTGTGCGAAATGCCACCCCACCAAAGATGTCACCTTCAAGGTTAAAGAGACAGGAGAAGTCATCTTCAGCCATGATTTGCACGCCGGGATGTTCAAATGCGGCGATTGCCACACCAAACTTTACCTGCCCTCGGGAAAGAATAAACGGATAACCATGGCCCAGATGGAAGCGGCGCAATCCTGCGGCGCTTGCCATAATGGCAAGGGCGCGTTTGCCCTCGGGGAGTGTGCGAAATGCCACCCCACCAAGGATGTTACCTTCAAAGTTAAAGATACGGGAGACGTCATCTTCAGCCATAATTTACATGCCGGGATGTTCAAATGCGGTGATTGCCACATCAAGCATTACCTGCCCTCGGGAAATAATAAGCGGAGAACGATGGCCGAGATGGAAGCGGCACAATCCTGCGGTGCCTGTCACGATGGCAAGGCCGCCTTTACGGTCAAAGAAAATTGCGACCGGTGCCATAAGATGTAGCCTCATTTGTTGAGGAGTGGAGATGCTCAAATCATTAACAGCTCGCGCCATAGTCCCCGTGGCGGTAGCGGTGACCGGTTTCGTGGTGGTCTGCTGCATTATTCTTTATTCGATCATGAAGACCGATATGACGAGTGATGCGATTAAGTATGAAACAAACCAAGCACATACGATTGTTAAATCGACCCGTTACGCCATGCTGCACGACGATCGGGATTCACTCTTGAATATTATTGACAATGTTGGCACACAGGACGGAGTGGAACATGTCCGCATCTTCAACAAAAAGGGGCTCATTATGTTTTCCGAGCACCACGAGGAGGTGGGGCGGTTTGTAGACAAGAGTGCGGCCGGGTGCCGGGAGTGCCACAGCAGCCCTGTGCCCTCTGCGACGCTGGGAGACATGAAGCAGGCCCGGCGTTTTACCAATGACAAAGGGACCGAAATCCTGGCTATCACGGCGCCTATCTATAACGAACCGGATTGTTACAGGGCCGCCTGTCATGTGCATACTTCCAGTCAAAAGGTGCTGGGTACACTGGATATCGGTCTTTCCGCGGCTCCGCTCTTAAAGAATCTGGCTGTCATGCGGAACCGGATGATCATCTTCAGCATCATGGTCCTCATCGTCACGATCGGGGGCGTGGCATCCTTACTCCGGCGCAATGTCTTTCTCCCCATAAAGTTTCTGGTGGACTTTACCGAGCGGGCTTTGCAAGGACAACTTCCCGACCAGGAATTCCCCCCCTGTGGCAGAGAAATTGAGAAACTGGCAGGGAACGTGCGGGTGATGGCCCATGATCTGAGGAAGGCTCGCGAGGAAATAGCTAAAGGGCCAAAGGGGGAATAGGGTCTGCAGAAAAAAGCAGGAATGCCGGATTTGCCACAGGAGCGTGACAAGTTGCGGTCAGAAGCGGCCAGCAATATTCAGAGGCTGCAAAACAAGTTTACCCGGGAACTGCTCGTCATCGCGCTTTTTCTTCTCCTGAGCATCGGAGGACTGAGTGATTTTGCCATGCTCCCCGCCCTGCCCGAGAGCGTGCGGAAGATCCTCGGTCAGCCCCCTTCCGGCAACATGATCAGCGCCCTGCTTGTCCTTTACGTTTTTTCCGCCATCATCCTCATTTTGTCACGGATGATGAGCGGTTCAGAAAAGCAAGGCGGTATGGGGCATCTGGGTTATCTGGCCGGGTTTTACTTTTTTTATCATTTTTCCGGCAAGCTGCCGGAGAACTTCTGGGCGGTGTTCGCTGCCGGCGCAACCATCCTGGGACTGGAAAGCTACCATATTTGGATATATAGTTCCGAGGCGATTGAAAGGGAGCGGGAATTGTTGGCAACTCTTGAGCGAAAGCCCCTGGGGCAGGGTGAGGAGAAAGATAAATAAGCAGAAGTCAGAATTAAGGAGCGAGAATCCAGAATAAAAATGCAGGGTGGCTTAGGCTGACCTAACCCACCCTGCATTTGGCAAGTACAATACTACTTGGTAAGTACCTCTACCCGTGCTCGGGAATGTAATTCTTTAAGCCAGGCGTCCTTGGTGAGTCCCTTCTCCTGCACACCTTTGGCAATGAGTTTGTTAATCAAGGCTTCTCTTTCCATCCGTTTTTCAAAAGCATCGACACTCATGGAGTGGTTTTTCAGAAAGTTCTCGAAATCCTGATCGGAAATATTCATCGCCTTTTTTATGCCCGCGATTTTATCCGTGATATCCTGTTTGGATACGGTGATTTTTTCCCGTACCGCTTCCGTGATCAGGATCCTTTCCTGGATCAGCGCATTCAAAACCTGACCTCTCATATCGGCCAGGGCCTGTTTGCCTTCGGGACTGGAAAAATTCATCTGATTGCTTTGCCCGTACATTTTCTTGAATATTTCCAGCTTCTCGTCCAGTTCCTTTATGGAGATCTTTTCTCCATTGACGATTGCCGCCGTTGTCTTGTCCCGGAAGGGATTGGGGACCAGACCGGAAAAAAGCAATATCGCCGCACCGCCTACGACAACCAGGAAAACCGCCAGGATGCCGTAAATATTTTTATTGCTTTTGCTGGACTGCTCTTCCGGCACGGAAAGCTGCTCCTTTTCCGTATCCACCCGTTCCTTCCCGCATTCCCCGCAGACTGTAACATCATTCCCCAAGGGACTACCGCAATGGGGACATTCTATTTTATCCATCGTTGTACCTCATGTGTTTTTTTGTAAAGCTGCTAGGCCTATGCCACAAGAGGACGGGAAAGTAAAGACAAATCTAAAATGGCGTGCGGGCGGAGGGCAACTTATCTCCGCAAAATCCGTGATTTATCGCGCGCTGCGGCCTCTGCTTGTCCGTTCTCGCTGTGGAGATACTTCTGGATAGCGCCTTCAGACATTCGGTAGAGGGCATCGAGGAAATTTACCTGCATGCTTCCCGGTCCCGGGGAGTTCATGGCGCCGAGTTCGCCGGCGATGCCCATGACCGCCATGGCCGCGGCCGCAGCCAGGGCGTAATCGCTGGAGACGGCGGCAAAGGCGCCGCAGAGGGCGGAGGCGGTGCATCCCATGCCGGTAACTTTTGTCAGCAAAATATGACCGTTGAGCACCGCGGTCACATCGGCGCCGGAAATGATGTAATCGGTCTCGCCGCTGACGCAAACGACGCTTCCATAGGTAGCGGAGAGCTGCCGTGCTGCCTCCAGGGCGTCTTCCGTCGGGGCGCTGCTGTCCACACCCCTGGTCTTGCTCTCGACATTTGCCAGGGCCATGATTTCCGAAGCGTTTCCCCGGATAATCGTAATCGGCACTTTCTCGAGCAGTTCCCGGGAAGTCCGGCTCCGGTAGGCAGTGGCGCCGGCGCCGACCGGATCGAGGATGATGGGAATCTTTCTTTGCTCGGCCTGGGTTACGGCGCGCAGCATGGAAAAGACCCAGCTTTTGCTCAAGGTGCCGATATTGATGACCAGGGCGCTAGCGATGTTCACCATTTCCTCCACTTCCTCTTCGGCATGGGCCATGACGGGCGATGCCCCCAAAGCCAGCAGGGCATTGGCCGTATTGTTCATCGCGACGAAATTAGTGATATTGTGAATAACCGGTGCTTTCTCTCTTATCTCCTCGAGGACCGACCAGATCCGGGAAGCTTCTAGCTGCATAAGTAACTGCCTCTTTTCTATTTTATATGAAAAATCCCCCCCCGCCCCCTTTGTCAAAGGGGGGTTGGGGGGATTTTCATCCTTCGTTGTGCCCGTGCCGGGCATGGGGGTTAGTTAGGAGTGAACTCCTGGTTGGTTCTGTCCCCTACCCGCGTAGCTCCTCCCGGGCTGCCGCGGTACCGGCAATGCGCCCGCTGGAAAAGCATTCACCGATATTGCCCGAAAGTTCGTAGATATGGCCGAAGAAAGAACCCAACTCCCCGGCCGTGTACAAGCGGGGGATAACCTTTCCCCAGACATCGAGGACCTGGCGGTGCACGTTGTGTTCCGGACCGCCCTGCGTGTTGGTCAGGATCGGCCAGGCCTCCATGGCATAGAAAGGCGGGGTCTTGAGGGTGAGCATGGTTTCCGGGTGCCTGTTAAATACCCCATCCCGGCCTGTCAGCACCGCCTCGTTCCATTCCTCCACTGTGTTATGAAGAACGGCGGCCTCCATCCTCCCTTTGTTAGGGGGCATCTGTCTTATCTTCGCGGCTAATTCCGGAAGCGATGGGGCTTCGAGAATCCAGCCCTTCTCCACCTCTTTGCTGTTATCGGAAGACCAGCGATACCGCTGCCCCCCGGGAAAGTGTTCTGGGTAGCCCAGCGGATCGCCGATGGCCTCCATGTTCTTTCCCTCGCTGTCAAAGATCAGATAGCAAGGGATGCGCGGGTAGCCCGGCAAGTCGGCGTCAAAGAAGGCAAGTGGTCTCGCGCTGGTGTCCTGTGGCGCCGGCGGGAATTCGTTCATGAAACGCCGGCCGAAGGTATCGACCACGATCCAAGGCATCTTGCGGACCTGCTTACGGGCGCCATGGGTCATCAGCGAGCCGCCGATGCAGTGGCGGAAGGACATGGGAAATCCATCGTACTTGAAGCCGTAGCAGTTATGCGTATGCCACATATGCCAGAGCCGCGCTCCTACTGCCTGGGCCATGCGCATGCCGTCGCCCGTACTGGCGGGGCTGCCCATGGCATAAAAAGGCTTCGCTTCCAGGTATTGCACTTTCGCCCATTCGTCGAATTCAAACCCACCACTGGCAAGGATGACGGCCTTGCGGGCCAGAATCCTGATTTCCCTGCCGGCGCTGCGAGCCGTCAGGCCGGTAATTTCGCCCCTTTCATCGAGGGTCAGCTGTTCCGCCGCAGTGTTGTATTGCACCGGGATCTTCCGGGCCTCCAGATGGAAAAGCAGCAAGGCCATGAGCAAAACGCCGTTATGGCTGTCCGGGCCGGGATACCAGGGAAAGTCCTGGAAACCGGGCAATCGGGTGATGATCAGGCTGTTTAGGCCCTCTCTTCCGGGAAAGGGGTAGATCCCCGGCCGGTTTCTGACGAGAAAAGAGGCATTGAAGGTCTCGGCGAGCTGCTTGATATCCGCCATGTTGCCGGCAAACCCGCTTACAAAGGCGGCCACCATCTCGTCGCTTGTCCGCCCTCCGGACATGTGACGGAAGTATTCGCGCCCCGTCTTTTCATCCTCCACGCAGAGGACGGCGCCGCCCGACATGACAGAAATACCGCCGGGGTGCGACATCTTTTCCAGGATCAAAACGCTGGCGCCGGCATCATGTGCGGCAAGCGCCGCCCGCACCCCTGCATAACCCGCACCGACCACGACAACATCAACCGTCTGTTCATCTGCCATACCCTATCCCCCTTCTTTGAGTTCTTGCCCCAATCTTTAGCCGTCGTTCCCGGCAGGCGGAGATGCCTAGCCCTGATAAACGGGAATAAGTGCGTTAACGAAATAATTTGTAGTACGCCTCTTATAATAATAAGTATATTTTGCTTATTTGTTCAACAAAATTCTTTGACATTATTGATAAAGTTGCTTACAAATTATGACAATTTCCAGAAAATTACCACCACACGTCCACAAAAAACGTGCTACGTATATTAAGTATGAGATGAAAATATGCCTACGCCAAGAGAACAGAAAGTAATAAGCTTAGTATCATGACCATTGATGAGGCTCGTCAGACCAAGAAAGAAATTGTAAAGATGATTTGCGACGAAAGTAAGGAGGATCTGTTTAAAAAGCTATGCAGGCGGTACGGATTTCGGTGAATGGAAAACTATGACCCATAACCAGCGCATCCACCGGATCGGCAATAATGGCGCTTGCCTCCCGGTGATGCCTTTGTTATCAACAAGAAATTATGAAAATCAAAAAACATAGATGCGATAAAATGGTTGAGCTTTTTAACAAGAGGCCGTTCCAAGGTCAGGTCCCCGAAAAGGCGTCAATCGTTTTTTTAAGCTCAGATGCTAATTATTCACCAGAGATTTCAAATCATCCATTTTTTGAATATGTACGTGAATATCAAAAAGATGGTGTTGCCTTTTGGAAAAAATATGGGTGTCATCATCCTTTCATGTTGTCATGCTATCCCAAAGGAGAAGAATTTAATAAAAACAAAAATGGCGTTCCATTTCATCGAAATTTTAGCAAACTCGGGCTTGGGCCAGAGAAGTACGCCGAACACATTTCATTCTTGGAACTTCTCGACGTTCCAACCGAAGGGAACAAATCCGAAGACATAGAACAATTTTTCCGGATGGTTTCCCTGAAGCATCAGTATTATATAGACAAATTAATCAATGATAGTGGCCATAAGAAGCTATTCTTTATCTCAAAGGGTGTCTTGAAAGACATTACTAGAATTAAAAAGACGTATCCCTGCGATGATTTATTTGACTGGGCAGATTTTGCTGTTGGGCCAAATGGCCAATTTACAAAGATGATTAATGGGAACAAAATTAAACAAATTTACCATTTTTCGTCTTCTAGAATTCATAGCCAATTGCCTGAAATAAAAATAGCACTAGATCAATGGCTCGGATACAAATGATAACAACGTCATTTCACCGGAGCGCTGCCGCGCCCGGTGAATTCAGTGTTCGGCATGACGAGAATCCGCTCTGATTGTCAAGTTGGTGGCAAGGGTATAATGAAGTTGTGGAGGATGACGAAATGCTTCTGTTTGAATGGGACCCGAACAAGGCGAAAGAAAACCTGGAAATCCATGGCGTTTCTTTTGACGAAGCAAGTTCGACCTTTCGAGATACCTTGTCCTTGGCCATTTATGATCCCTTGCATTCCGAGGAAGAAGATAGGTTCGTCTTGATCGGAAACTCTCACAAAGAACGTCTTCTGGTAGTTGTTCACACGGAAAGGGGCGACAACATCAGGTTGATTAGCGCAAGAAAGGCATCCAAAAAAGAAAGGAAGCAATATGAAGAGAATGCAAAAAGATCCGGACATGCTTGAAGAATACGATTTCAGCAAAGGCGTTCGGGGCAAATATGCAAAGAGGTATGCGGAAGGCACGAACGTTGTAGTCATCGAACCAGACGTTGCGAAGGTTTTTCCTGACCATGATTCTGTGAATCAGGCACTGAGATCATTGGTAGAGATCATTAGAAGACAAAAGAAGCTTGCATAACCATGGTATCCACCGGATCGGCCATAAAGCTGGCCTCCCGGTGATGCCCGGCGATATGCAGTGAAATAAAATCCAAGAAAGAACTGAATGGCAACTCTGCGCGAATACTACGAAACAGGCTTCAGCCATTGTGCAAAAGTCCACATTAAAGTCCCGATGGACGAAGTCAATATTGAAGGCGTCTTACTGTACGATTTTGCAGGTTTTTTTGCATTCTTGTCAATATATGTGCCAAGATCAAATAACGATTTAGAATTTTTCATAAAATTGCTATCCCATTTCATATCCGTCCAAAATAGATTTTTGAAATTGAAAAGGGTGCACACAATCAGGTAAAGTTTCTTTCGCCAAAGAAAACACACCCTGAAAGGAGACACCCTGATGAATAGATTTAGCAGCATTTTTGGTCAAATTCTACACATTTTTTCAAAACGCGAGTTCTTTGAAAAAGTTTGCGAAACCAAAGCCGAACGCGGCGCCAAAGGGTTCAGCTGTTGGGATCAGTTCGTTGCCATGTTATTTTGTCAACTGGGGCAGGCCCATTCTTTGAGAGAGATATGCGGCGGCCTGGCCAGCTGTTTCGGCAAAGCGAAGCACCTGGGTATTAAAACGGCGCCTAAACGATCGACCTTGTCCTACGCCAATGAACATCGTCCGTGGCAGCTATACGAAAAGACATTTTATTTGCTCTTGGGAAAATGCCGGCAATTGGACTTTGGCAAGCGCCGGTTTCGGTTCAAGAACAAGCTCTTTAGCCTGGATGCCACGGTCATTGAGCTTTGTGCCAGTCTCTTTGATTGGGCCAAGTTCCGACAGACCAAAGGGGCGGTAAAACTTCATTTGCTATTGGACCATGACGGATATCTGCCGGTATTCGCCCATATCACGGACGGGAAAGTCCATGAGGTGAAAGTTGCCCAGACCATGCGCTTCCCTCCCGGATCGATTGTGGCAATTGATAAAGGGTATACCGATTACGCGCTCTTTTGGAACTGGACGGGTGATGGCGTTTATTTTGTCACTCGGCAAAAAGACAACGCTGCTTATCAGGTCCTGGAGGAAAAACCCCTTCCCGTGGGCAGAAACATCCTGAGGGACCAGGTCATTGCACTCAAAGGGTTCTCTTCCCAGCAGAAGTATCCAGGCGAATTGAGACGGTTGGAGGTTTGGGATGAGGAAAAGGGAAAGACCATTGTGCTTTTAACCAACCACATGACCTTCGGTGCCACGACAATCGCCGCCATATACAAGGACCGCTGGCAGATCGAGATCTTTTTCAAAGTCCTCAAACAGAATCTGAGGATCAAGACCTTTGTCGGAACGTCACAGAACGCGCTACTGACACAGATTTGGACAGCATTAATTGCCATCCTGATACTGAAGTACCTGAAGTTCCGGTCGAGCTTTCTGTGGTCCTTGTCAAATTTGGTGGCGATGCTGCGATATAATCTCTTTACCTACAGGGATTTATGGAGTTGGATCGACAATCCCTTTGAGCCGCCACCCGTGGTAGCCATGGTAGAGCAACTATCACTTAATTGGACAGCATCGTAACCAGGGGTAAAAAAAAGAGGCAACCTGATTTTCAAAGAACAAAAAAATCCGTCCAAAAGCCTGATTTTACGAAGGGCCTCAAGACAATTTTAGGTTATTTTGGACAGCAGTGATCCCATTTGGAATATGGAAAAACCCAAATTCATTTGGCTGGCCAAATAACTCTTCCTGAAGGTAAAGAATTTCCAGGTAGTCTCAGGATTGAGACAAAAGACGATTTTCAGATATTAGCAAAATACTATGGTGAAGAGGATTGGGTGAGCACAAAAGATATTCAAGCATCGAGAAGAATCTTTGTTTATTCGGAAACTGACTTTAATGCTGAAGAGTTAAAATATTTAAAAAACAAGGCAAAAGAATTTGGACATGATCTCCAGTTCCGGGCCGAGGGATTCAGGAAGGAAAAAAGCATGTTTGAAAAGCCTCTGGCATTTATCAGCCATGACTCAAGAGATAAAGCTGATGTGGCACAAAAAATTGCCACAAAACTGCAAAGCATGTTGTGCCCGGTTTGGTAGGTATGACGAATTCACACTAAAAATCGGAGATAATTTGCGTGAAAGCATAGAGAAAGGATTAAAGGAATGCAATAAATGTATTCTTATATTGAGTCCTAACTTTATATCCAATAAAGGCTGGACCAAGAAAGAATTTGATTCCATCTTTACCAGAGAGATCCTTGAGGAACAAAAGCTTGTCTTGCCAGTCTGGTACGGTGTTAAAAAACATGATGTCTATGACTACAGTCCAAGCTTGTTAAATATCAAAGGCGCAAACTGGAATGATATGGGGGAAAAAGAGGTTTGTCGCCAACTGTACAATGCAATAATGAACTGAAATTTTGCATATCAAGTCAATTCAGGCGACGGGAAGGGGCGCGGGGGGCGCTGACGCGGCATGTATTTTGGCCCGCGCTTGATTTCCGCCGTTCGCAGGGATGACTAACATGTTCAATAGTCTCCAATCGATTCTGAAAAGGGGGGCATGGTGTCAGGTCTTGACATGTGACAAATATACTCCAAACAAATGAGGAGAAGAGGGGTAAGTCGTTGACATCGGACAGGAAATAAAGACGAATTATTGCCCAACCAGTCAATCAACCCGACCGGGGAATTCCGATCCTTAGTTTTTCTACCAGGGTTCAGGCCCCGGCGGGTTATTTTTTCGTTAGCAATAAGAAAGTACTTGACCAATTGACATTTAAGACCTAAAATATGACCAAAATTAATCTCGAAATTAAAACTAAATTATGGTGCAAACATGAAAACCGTTTTGGCAAATTGCTCAGCAAGTATATCTGAATTAAAAAAGAATCCCAGCGCCCTTATTGACCAGGCAGAGGGCGAACCTATAGCCATTCTCAATCATAATAGACCAACGGCATATCTCGTTCCTGCTGAAACTTATGAGCAGCTTATGGAAAAACTCGAGGACTATCAACTGGGGCTTATTGTAAGAGAAAGACAAAATGAAAAAATTTCTGCCATCGAAGTGAATATCGATGAGTTATAAATACAAGCTCAAATTTATTCCCACAGCCCTCAAGGAATGGGAAAAACTCGACAGCCCCATTCAGTCACAATTTAAGAAAAAATTAAAAGAACGCCTCCAAGAGCCACATATCAAAGCGAGTCGGCTTTCAGGCTTTGAGAACCACTATAAAATAAAATTAAGATCAAGCGGATATCGCCTCGTTTATGAGGTAAGCGACCAAGAAATATGTGTTATGGTTATCGCCGTAGGGAAAAGAGACAAAAGCGAAGTTTACAGGCAAGCCCAACAAAGAACCAAAAAACAGTAAAAATTGCTAACGAATAAGGATAGATCGTGAGAGTGCAACGAGCCACGATCTTATCCTGTAGTTGGACGAGCCCGGCCTGTGGAGCGGGGTCTTAATATAAGCAAATATCTTTTTTTGAATGTGAAGCCGTAGCAGGTTGGATTGGACAAGCACTTTTTTTAAGGCGAGCGAGTCTGAACAGACAGGGTCGGACCAAGCTAATAGACTGATATTTAAAGGTAACATGCCATGAAAACCGCTTTTATTAGGGCTATAACGCGTTTTTGGGCCGACAAAAGCGCACTATAGGGGTGGTGACAGAATAGATGCGGCGAAAGTTTAGGAGGCATAAAATGGAGATTAAACCAATAAAAACAGAAACCGATTACGAGGCAGCACTAGAGGAAATCGAACGGCTGTTTAATGCGAAACCCGGTACCACAGAAGCGGATCGCCTTGAAGTTATTACTACCCTTACGGAAGCCTATGAAGAAAAGCATTATGCTATTCCCCTGCCTGATCCTATTGAAGCCATTCTCTATCATATGGAAAGTAGGGGACTCTCTCGCCGTGATTTGGAGCCGTTTCTTGGGAGCCGGGCTCGCGTATCAGAAGTCCTGAATCGAAGGCGCCCGCTCACTATGGAGATGATCCGAAAACTTCATGATGGTTTGGGCATTTCTGCAGAATTGCTTATTCAGCCGTACAGGACACTTAAGAGCGCCGCATAACAACCGCATCAACTCGGATCGGCAATTACGCTGCGCTCCATTGCCAGCCGGTTATGCGGAGCGTTAGGGCCAAAAATATTTACAATTGATTCTCACACGGTCGTCTGGAAATATAAAGAGGACATGGGACACTACTGTAAAATATGCGGAAGCACCAGACCGAATGAGGCATTCTCCGGAAAAGGGCATCGAAATCACATTTGTAAGGAGTGTGCGTGCTTGCCGAAAGAGGACCGAGAGGCAATAGAATAGTCGGAGGAAATATTCGGCTTCCTAACCCTGATGAACAGGATAAGTAAGTTTACGAAATTATTTTTTGCCAGAAAAGCGCAGAAAATAATTTCTTACTTACTAAAGCAATCCCATATTTCGGATCGAAACGTCGCCAGGCTCAAGACGCTTGTCGCTTCGACGAATCCCCTGACTGCGGAGCTGGCCGGCGTTGCCTTGGAAGTAGCGTTGGTGAAACCGTACAAGAGGCTGCGCCTCAAGTTTTTGGCTAAAGAGCGAAAAGATCTATTGGAAAAGCTCCGGGAGACAGGCTTGATTTTGGCGCACCATTGTTAGCGAAGAAGAGGGGCGAACAAACGCTTGCCGGTGGATTTGGCCGTCCGCCTTTTTCCGAGGAAGAGCCTACCATGAGGAGGTAAAGATGAAGGGGCAGATCATTCTCATCACGGGATCGAGTTCGGGAATCGGCAGGGAAACGGCCTACCGTTTTGCCAAAGCGGGGGCAAAACTCGTCCTTACCTACAACAAGGGGAAGACACGGGGTGAGGCGGCCGAGAAACGATGCCGGCAGGCCGGCGCTGCAGAGACGCTTCTCCTGCATCTCGATGTGACCAGCAGCACAAGTATCACCGCGGCCCTCCGGCAGGTGAAGCGGCAATACGGCGCCCTCGATTTCCTCATCAATAATGCCGGGGTCGGCGTCTTCGTACCCTTCCGGAAACAGACCGCAAAGGACATCGAACGCCAGATCCGGACGAACCTCGAAGGGTTGATCAACATGACCCGCGCCTTTCTCCCGTTAGTGAGGAAAGGGATCATCAACATTGCGAGCGCCGCAGGCAAGGAAGCCTATGAGGAGATGTCGGTGTACTGCGGAACGAAATTCGGGGTCCGGGGCTTCACGCAGGCCCTGGAGCTCGAATATTCCCATCTGAAGATCTGCTGTGTGAACCCCGATGAGACGGCCACGCGCCTCTCGGGCTATCAGGGAAGACCTCCCGCAGAGGTGGCAGAAGTAATCTTCCGGGTGGTTTCCGGGCAGGTCGCGTGCCGCGGTGATGTGGATGTCTGGGAGGTCATGGGGTAAGGCGACCCGGTCGCGCAAAAAATGGTCAGAATTCAGGAGCCGGAAGGCGGGTCTGCCTCCCGGCTCCTGAACAGAGGAGTAATTTCCTAACCCTGATAAACAGGATAAGTAAGTTTACGAAATTATTTTTTGCCAAAAAAACGCAGAAAATAATTTCTTACTTACTAACGTTTTTGGGTAATCGCATCCACCAGGGCCGGCTGTCCCGCCTTTACCCGGGCAATCGCTCGCTTGAGCGCCGGTCCCAAGTCCTTGGCCTGGTCGATGGGGCCTTCGGCGTACCAGCCCATGGAACGGGCGGCGGCGGCAAAATCCGGGTCGGGATCGCACAGATCCATGCCGATGTGGGCGCGTTCCACCGGGGTCCCGCGCAGTTTGGCCATCCGGATCTGGTGGTGCCAGTCGTTGTAATAGGCGCGGTTATTGTACATGACGATGAGCATGGGGATCTTGTGCTTCGCCGCCACCCAGAGGGCTCCCAGGTCAAACATCAGGTCGCCGTCGGGCTGGATGTCCACGACGAGACGGCCCTTGTCCCGATGGGCCAGGGCCACGCCGAGGGAAATGCCGATCTGCGTCGACGTTCCCAGGGATTTGCCGGGATGACGGTAATGCTTGTCGAAATCCCAGAGCTTGAGCGCCCACTCTTCCAGGGTGTTGGCCGTCAGGACCCAGTCTTCATTCTTGATGACCTCCCAGATTTCGCTGGCCAGGCGGGGCAGGGTAATGGGACTGGCATTCCAGTCGGCCTTGGCCTCCTTGGCCCACTTTGCCTGGGTGGCGTCATGAAGCTTCTTGGTTGCGGCAAAGCGTTTGTCCACCTGGGCCTGGAGCCTGGGGCTTTTCGCCAGGAGGTTGCTGCACAGCTTGGTAAGCTCCGGAATCGCCGTGGTCGTGTCCCCCAGGATGCGCAGGTCGGCATGGAGCAGGCGCTGGTAGTCCATGGCCCAGCTGCTCAGTTCGACATCGCCGAAGCCGATGTCCACCCACTTGCAGCCGGCGGGAACGACGCTGGTCACGGTGCGCGTCGTGCTGACGAGTTCCGTCGTCGGTTTTTCCCAGTCCCGCGCATCGAGGCAAAGGATCAGGTCGGCATTGCGGAAGACGTCCTTCTGCATGCTCATATTGAGGGGATGGCGGGTGGGGAAGTTCAGACGGCTGTTGGCGTCCCACACCGGCGCGGCCACGGTCTCGGCCAGCTTTACCAGGGCCTCGAAACCGGCGGCCTGACGACCCACGAACTCCGTGAGGATGACGGGATGCTTCGCCTTGACCAGCATCTCCGCGGCCTTGGCCAGTCCTCCGGGGTCGGCGGCCATCGGCGTCGGCACCTTCATCGCCTCCGGGGGCGGCAAGGCGACCTTATGGTTAAGAGGCGCTTCCTGGAGCCAGGCATCATAGCACATGTAGATCGGTCCCTGGGGTTCCGTCATCATGACCCCGTAAGCCCGGGCAAAGGATTCCGGCACGCCGTCGATGACCGTCGGCTGGTAGTCCCACTTGGTGAAGTTCCGGTAGGCCTCTCCCTGGACGTTGGCGGAATGGGTCCAATCGATGCGGGGACGGCGTTTCGTCTCGTCCAGAGGACCAGTGGCGCCGATGATGAAGACCGGTGCCCGGTCGATGTAGGCATAATAGACCGCCATCGTCGCATGGAGCATGCCCACCAGGTTATGCACGATTGCCACCATGGGCGTTCCCGAGGCCTTGGCAAAGCCGTGGGCGATTTCCACGGCAATCTCCTCGTGCTGGCAGAGCATCATGCAGGGATAATTCTGGCCGTAGTTGACGATCGAGTCGTGCAGCCCCCGGTAACTAGCCCCGGGATTCAGGGCCGCATAGGGGAGATCGTACATGCGCAGCATATCCACGATCACGTCGGATGCCCAGCGCTGCTTGGTGGGAACAACCTTCGGCTTTTTTACACTTTGGTTTTTTTTCGCCATAAGACCCTCCTCAGATTTTATTTTAATTTTCTTACGTTATTATTTAAGCCCAAATCCTTTCAAATAAGCCAGCGCCTCCTTGAGGAAGACGACATCGGCGTACTTGGAATTCATGTCAAAGAGATTCATCTTGTGACTCAGCCAGTTACGGTCGAAAACGCACTCCTCGACGACGGCGACGTTGAAGCCGTGCATATAGCCTTCAATGACGCTCGCCCGGACGCAGCCACTGGTGGAGTTGCCGCAGACGAGCAGTTGATTGACATTCATCTGGACGAGATGGGCGATCAGCGAGGTACCGAAGAAGGCGCTGGCCCGCGTTTTCCTGATGACCAGTTCGTCCGCCAGGGGCGTAAGCGGGGCAAAGAAGGCATGTTCCCAGGCGGGGTCGGAGTCCCGTCGGACCCTCTTCGTGGAAGAAAGGCTGCTTCTGCCCGATTGGCTCAGGTCATCACGGGTGGTGTGGATGACGGGAATCCCGGCAGCCCGGGACGCCGCCATCAGGCGCTTGGTCGGAGCCAGGGCCTCCCAGGCGGCCAGACCGCAACTGCTGGGGAAGCGTTTCATGGCCTCCAGGACCGGTTCGGGCCGGTCGCCGAAGACGGCATTGTAGTTGTCGATGCAAAGCAAGGCCGGCCGCTCGCGAAATCCCTTGGCTGCTTCATAGTTACTGGCGATCTCCCGGATTTCATCATCGATGACATCTTCCCAGGTATGCTTTGCTTTTCCTTTTCTTACGGGTGCTTTGGCCTTCATAGTTTTCCTCCTTATCGGCACTATCATATTGTCCAATATTAACCACAGAGATCTGCAGAGAACATCCTTCCAGAACTACTTAGTTTTCAACAAGGTGACCGAAAGGGATAACCATTTAGAGAACACGGAGTGCTCTCTGTGCGCTCTGTGGTTTTATGTTTCATCCTCTAATCGGCACTATTTTCCGTTCGTCGCGGCAAAAAGGGCATCCACTTCCATCTTCCTGTCGATGAGGCCCTGCTCGAGTGAATACTCCAGGAATCGCTCCAGGTTTGCCCGGTTCCGACCTACGCCGATCGGCCAGGGATCTTCTCCCAGCACGGCCCGTTCCTCCTCGAAATTATGGCGTCCCCAGGCCAGGCAAGACCAGTTCGGATCATCATAGTAGCTGCGGTAAATCTTCTTCGCCTCTTCAAAAACGGTGAGCAGGGCCTTGGCAAGCCAGGGCTCTCGGTCCACCAGCTCCTGTTTCAGGGCGATGATGTGCATGATGGGATAGTAGCCGTTTTTTCGGAAGTACTTAACTTCTTCCGACCGGGCATCGGGAAAGAGCCGTCGCACGCGACCGTCTCCTGCCAGCATGGCTTGCGGCGGGTGGGGCATCATCAGGGCATCGATCTCGCCGTCGAGCAGCATCTGCCCGATCTTCTTCCCCGGTCCGATCTGCTGGATAAAAACACCCTCTTTCGGCAGGAAAGAGACGGTCTCTTCCTTGCTTACGAACCATTTAATCTTTTCCCAGGGGACACCGTATTCCCGCTGCATATCCCCTTTGGCCAGCACCGAGAGGGTGGTTTGAAAGGTGCTGAGGCCCACCTTTCTGCCGATCAGGTCCACAGGCGTCTTGATTGGCGAATCGGTTCGGACGTACATCTGGGACTGGCTGAAGAGTCTCCGGGGAAAGACGGGGATGGCCGTGAGAGGCAGGTTCCTGTTTCTAGCCATGATGTAAGAGGAGAGGGAAACTTCGGCGGCATCGAATTCTCTGCGGATGATCATCCGTTCATGCCGGTTGATGCCCTCTTTGAGCGGTGAGGACTGTCCCACCTGCAAGGACCGGATTTCCAGGCCCTCGGGCAGCGGCACGGTCCCGTCAAAAAAAGGGACATGCCGGTCATAGTGCGATAAAGCCAGGGTAATCGTTAGTTTTTTCATAAGCAGCCTTCCTTGTTTATCCCTCCAGAAGCCTGAAAATCAGGGCGTCATAGAGGGACATCTTGGCGAGCACCACAAAAGTCACATAAATGGTTAACCATAATCCGAAGGCCGTGGACAGGCTGAGGAGCCAGCTGTCATCGTTCAGGCGCATGAAGAGGACCGTGTAAACGGGGATGGTGATCAAAAATCCGACGAGGTAGACCATGAGGCAATAGAGTAGCACCCACCCCGTGGCCTTCAGCAGACCCAGCGCTTCCTCGCGAGAGGTTTTTTCCACCTTCTTTTCCTCAACCACCTCCTGATGGACCTTTTCCATGGTCTTGAGAAACATCTCGTCTTCCAGGGAGAGCACTTTTTTCTTCTTTTTCCCGCGCAGGTCAGTGGCAAGCTGGACGATGCTCATGACCAGGCAGGGAAAAGCTATCACCAAGGGCATCAGCCGCGCCTTGGTATTATACTGGTAAGAACCGATGATCACGGCGATAAAAAAAGCGATCATGAAGAGATTAAAAAATGTCTTTGCTTTCATTACACCATTCCTCCTTCCGCTTGTTTTTCCAGCCGCCTCATGCGTCTGAGCTGGAAGAAGATGGTCAGGACAATCAGCGTCAGAAGCATCAGGGTCAAGGGCCGCAGCAGGAATTTAAGCCCGAAGAGATTCATGGAAAGGTGGAGATAATTTTCCGTCAGGTCTCCCAGGACGGCGCCCAGTACGAAAGGCGCCCGGGGAAAATGAAACTCCTTCATGCCGTAACCGACAGCCCCGAGCAGGCAGGTAACGATAATATCGCCAAAGTTGTTCGTGGCCAGGAAACTGCCCAGGAAGGCAAAAACGAGGATGAAGGGCACGATGACCGAGACCTTGATAAAGGTAATCTTCGCCAGGGGCGTTACGAAAACAAGGCAGAGTAACACCCCGATGATGTTGGCGAAGGCGAGCACCCAAACCATGCTGAAGACGATGTCGAGGTGTTTGGTGAGCATTTCCTGTCCCGGTACCAGCCCCACGATCATGAATGCCCCGAGCAGAATGGCCATTGCGCCGGACGAGGGAACGCCGAAGGCGACCGTCGGTATCAGCCCCCCTCCTTCCTTGGAATTATTGGCGCTCTCCGGGGCGAGCACTCCCTCCACGGCGCCTTTGCCGAATCTCTCGGGCGTCTTCGACGTCTGTACGGCGTGGCCGTAGCAGATGAAACTGGCCGCCTCGCCGCCCAGACCGGGGATCATGCCGATGATGCTCCCGATGACGCTGCAACGCAGGGTCAGGTTCCAGTGGATAAAGGTGTCCTTGATCCCCTGCCAGACGCCTGCGCCCTTGACCTCATCGGCCTGCGTGTGCGCGATGGAGCCCCCCTCCTTGATCATACTGATCACCTCGGGGATGGCAAAGATGCCGATGCTCACATTGACGATGTTGATACCGTCGAAGAGATAGAGCTGATTAAAGGCGAAGCGCACGACACCGGTTTGCGGATCCATCCCGACAAAGGCGATGGTCATGCCGATGCCCCCGCCGATCAGGCCTTTCATTAGGGAGCCTCCGCTCATCAGGGAGATAAAGGTAATGCCGACGAGGGTCATCATGAAGAATTCCGGGGGCCCGAAGGCCAGCACCAAAGGCCGCACCACCGGGATGGTAAGGGCCATCAGCACCGCCCCCACGACCCCGCCGAATCCCGAGGAAGCGAGGGCTGCTCCCAAGGCCCGGCCCGCCTCGCCTTTCTGGGCCATGGGATAGCCGTCGATGCAGGTGGCCGCTGCCGGGCCGTCGGGAGTATTGAAGAGGATGGCCGGCACCGGGCTGCCTGTATGCACCACTGCATGCATGCCCAGCAGAAAGGCCATGGCCACTTCCGGTGACATCCCGAAGCAAAAGGGAATCAGGATGGCCAGCCCGACCTTCCCCCCTACACCCGGCAAGATGCCGAGGATGAGCCCGATGGGAATGGTTATTAACAAGACGCCGACGACCTGCCAGCTCATGGTCATAAGTAAACCGTTGTACATTGCCTCAAACATGGCGTTGCCTCCTTACCCTTTCTTGTAGCCCGGGGCGTTTTCCACCTGCTCCCACCAGTCGAAACCGAGGGCCTTCACGAGGCGGCTCGTACCCGTGATGAAACGGGCCGGCCGGGCCGGATCGGCGTTAAAGTGCTGATGGGTGGAATAGGGGGGGATATAGACAAAGTCGCCCTCTTCCCACTCGAATTTCTTAGGTTCTTTTTCCCAGTCCCATTGAAAAGCTTCTCCCAGGGAGAACTTGGCGTCCCAGTGGAGATCGTAGCCCTTCCCTTCGAGGACGAAAAATACCTCCTCTGCCATGTGCCGGTGTTTCCCGGAACTGCTTCCCGCCTCGATAAACTGCATGTACATGTCCATGCAGCACTCCGAGGTATCCATCTCTTCATTCACGATGTGCTTGATCCGGCCTTGGGGCGAATTTTCCCAGGGCATTTCCTCTCCGTGGATAACGCACTTTTTCTGGTGATAGTCTTCACGAAACTTCCGGGATTTTTCCAGCATGTTTTGATAGAAATCCGCCTGTACCGATCCCTCTGCGGCAACTTTTTTCTCTTCGTATGGCATAATCGACCTCCTTCTTAAGGTTCGGGATGAAAATCTTCAAAGCCCGGTTTCGCGGTCTTGGGTGGGTATTCGACCATTTCCTGAAACATCAGGTGGAAAAAGATGAAGGTCGGCTTGGCCTTGAAGATGACATAACGGGCTTCCTGATCAGGGGAGGCATTAAAATGCTGATGGACGCACATGTTTTCCACGATGCAGACGTCGCCTGCTTTCCAGGGATGTTTAACGCCATCGTGCACATCGTATCCTTCTCCGCTCAGGATGTAGAAGACGGCGCTGTTCATGTGTCCATGCTTCTGGCCGTAGTTGCCGGGCGACAGCACATCCACGTGCGTTTCAAAGGCTTGCAGAACCTTGGCACTCTGAGGATTGACAACATTTTTTCCAAAACGCGACGGTCCCCCCTTCCATTTCATCTCCTTGCTTTTGTAGACCCGGGGCTGTTCCAGGAGACCCTTGTAGATCTCTCCGTATTTGCCCACTTCGGCCCGGACAAAAAACCGGTCCTTGTCCCATCTGTCCCATTTAGGCTCGTTTTCTTCTGGTTTCATGGCAACCTCCTTTTAGATGTCAATGTGTAAGATGTTGATGACGAGGGAAGTTAAAAGTCCCGCCAGCGGCGGCAAGAACAGGCAGGAAAGAAACCTGATCTTTACGAAGCGCATGCCCAGCAGGGGAATCTCATAGGTTAACACTCGGTGGAAGGCAAGGACCGACCAGGCCGTAAGGAAGGCCATGAGCGCCGGAACCGAAGCCCCTGTCTTATAAAATACATAGATCAAGGGGAAGCAGAGAATGGGCCCGCCCGGGGTCAGTCCGCCCACCAAAGAGGCGATCAGGATGCCCGTGAGTCCCGCTTCTTTTCCCAACCAGCGGGCCACCCAGGGCGTCGGGATGAGCTGGGCGAAAAAACCGGCCGCGAGCACCGCTAAAATCAGCCGGGGAATGATGATGAGGGTTTGTTTTCTCGCCAGGGTCAAACCTTCACGGTAGCAGGGTTCGCGACGATAATAGGCCGCAATTCCCATGGCCAGGGCAATGACCCATATCACCAGGGTTGAATAATCCATGCCCTTATACCCCCTCCTTTACCGTGTCCGCGAAATAAAGGGTTAGCTTTTGCGCTATCAGGCCCGAGAGCAAGGGGAAAAAAAACGATAGGGAAAGTCTCAGGAGGGTAAACTTAACTCCCATGATCGGGATATCCCAAATAAGGAGGCGCTGTATTCCCATGAGCTCCCAGGAGAGAAGATAGGCGACCAGCGTACCCACTGTTGCGCCCAGGGAACGAAGTGCGGCAATCAGGGGAAAGGAAACCATCGGCCCCCCCGGTGTGAGTATCCCCACCACGCAGGCAATCAAAAGACCTTTCCAGCCGGATTTCTCGCCCATCCATTTGATGACCAATTGCCGGGGCACCAGGACTTGGACGAAACCGGCAATCAGGATGGCACCCACCACTTTCGGAAAGATCTGCAGCAAGGTGGCGAGGGCATCATCCCACCCTTTGTGAAAGATGTCCCCCCCCTTGGCATAGCAGGTGGCGGCCGTCACGATGGCAAACAGGGCAAAGCCAATGAGGGAAAGGTCACGAAAAGGGGTCTTTTTTTTTTCTCCCGTGCTTGCCATGCCGTGTTATCCGTAGTAGTACAAAAATAGAATCAGGAGTCAGAATTCAGAATATTTTGTTTTTTATTCTGGCTCCTGTCTTCTGGATTCCAACTGCTTTCAAGCTTCATAGTCCCACGTGACGTGGGGTTTTTTGCAGGTTTTTAAGATTCATGACACCATCACCCTGCCGCGCGCTGTTGCGGCAGGGTGATGTTATCGTCTCTGTCAGGCAGTCTTTTAGGCCTTGGTCCCAAAGCCTTCCAGCAGATGGCCGAACTTTTCCCTCGCCTTTTTGGCTCTTGCCGGAGAGGGCATGTTGACCAGCGGGAAGCGGTCACGCCAATCATAGGGGCGGGTAGCATCAATGATGGCGCGGGAATTGACCAATTTGCCTTTTTCCTTGTCGTCGGGATGGATGCGGGGATCCAGGGCCGTCGACCAGGTATTGTGGATGATATCGATGGAGGTTGCGGGATCGGAACGGGTTACCATGGCCCACATCAATTCTTCCAGGTTGGAAACGTCGATGTCGTCATCGACGACGATCACATACTTGCCCAGGTAAGCGCCCACGTGGCACTGGGAGGCAACATGTCCTACCTGTGCCGAATGGCCTCCGTAACGCTGGGTGATGGCCACGGCCAGCAGGAGCCGGGAGCTTCCTACCTCATGGGCCCAGACAGACTTGATGCCCGAAAGACCGGCCATTTCCATCTGCTGCCTCAAGAGGGCCGAGCGCATGACGGCCCGGTAGCGGGCAATTTCGTCCGGCGGACGGTTGGGGGGACAGCCCAGGATGATGGGATTGTTGCGGTGATAGACAGCTTTTACATCCAGCACCGGTTCGTCGCGGAAGTCGCTGGCGTAGTAGCCCGTCCATTCTCCGAAGGGGCCTTCCTTTACTCTCTTTTTGGGGTCTACGAATCCTTCCAGGACGATCTCGGCATTGGCCGGGATGGGGAGCCCCGTCACCTTTCCTTTGACAACGGGATAGGGTTTGCCTCTCAAGCCGCCGGCAAATTCGTACTCGCTGATGCCGTAGGGCACCTCGTTGCAGGCCATGAGGTAGAGGAGCGGATCATTGCCGATCACCATCGCCACCGGCATGGGCTCGCCGCGCTGGATGTATTTGTCACGATGGACCCGCCCATGCTTGCCCGGAGAGATATAGAACCCGACGCTTTTCTCATCATGCACCATCACGCGGTAGGTCCCGAGATTCACCCACCCTTCGTCGGGATCCTGGGTTATGTCGTAGCTGCCAGTGCCGATATAGCGGCCGCCGTCATTTTCATGCCAGAAAGGGGTGGGGAATTTAAGAACGTTCACGTCATCGCCCATCTGTACGTTTTCCAGGATCGGGGCCTTGTCCACAACTTCATAGGGGATAGGCTTTGCATCCTGGAAGGCCTTGAGGAAGGCGTTGGAAAGTTCGACGCGGGAAAGGTCCGGAGGACACCCGAGGGTCATGTTCATCCTGCGGGCGCCGAAGAAATTGACCAATACCCGGAAACCCTTCGGATAACCGGGGATGTCGTCAAACAAGGCGGCCGGCGCAGGATCGGAAGCGTGGAGAAGTTCCGTCGCCATACCGATGTCCTCCTGCCAGCTTGCCCCCGACACATCCTTGACTTCGCCCATTTTGCGGGCTTCTTCCAGCCAGCCACGCAGATCGTCATAAAGAAAGTTTAGTTTCATTTGTTGTCTCCTTTTCTTATAAAATTTAATTCATGATAACCATCAATCCCAGAAAACACGCTGTTTTTTTCCTTTTTCTATAAAATAAGACCAGGTCTTCCGGATACTCGAGGGCTTAAAGGTATTGGCAGCCGCCCTTTTTATCTCCTCTTCCGGCAAAGGGCAAGGTGTCCCGATCGCCGCCGCCTCTACCAGCAGCCGGGCATTCTCTTCCAGGTGCAGGGCGGACAAGAAAACGGCCTCCACGCTGGATTCGGCGACCACCGCCCCGTGTCCCCTCATCACCACGGCCCTGGCCTTTCCGAGGATGTCGGCCATCCGGCCCGCCTGGGTAAAATTGACGATCTTTTCCGAATCGGGATAGAGGGGAACAACCGCGCCGAAGATGCTGCCATGGTGACAGACCGGCACCAGGTCCATGCCGACGATGCCCGGGATGATCGTATAGTGGGGATGCATGTGAATGACACTGTTCACATCCGCGCGCCGCTGATAGACAGCGGCATGGATGGGTGTTTCCTCGGGGATCTTCCCGCTGCCTCCGACTATTTTGCCCTGAAGATCCACCTCGATCATATCGCTCGGTTTCACTTCATGCCGGGGGAGGCTGACGGGATGAATGAAAAAGGTCTCACTGCCGGGCAATCTCCCGGAAATATGACCGGAAAAGTCGATCAAACCTACCATCTCCAGCAAGCGGCAGGCACGGGCCAGGTTTTCCTTCAGTATCTCAGTTTCCACGGTTTCCTCACGGTATTTGTATTTTTGTAACGGCTCAGGAGTCAGTATCCAGGAGCCAGAATTCAGAATAGATAGAGCTGTAGGGATACATCAGTCCGATGTGGATTATAATATCCCAGCAGCTTTGTCAACTTCTTTTCCGCTACGATATAACTATAGGATAATGATTAGTTGCGATCTGGTTTACGGGGCAAGAGCGTTTAACTCCACCCGGCTCCTGGTTACCTTGTCCTGGACAGGCATCTTGAAAATATCGGCGTTTTTCTGAAAGATCCGCTCTGCTTCCACGCGGCCTTTCTGTATCAGGTAGTCCATGACCGCGCTGCTGCGTTCCCGGGCCAGCGCTTGCAGTTCAGCCTCGCCGATCACGGTGTTGGCGACAATCAGCTTGCTCATCTCGGAATCGGGCAAATCGATAACCAGCCCCAGTGTATTGCGTGGCTTGGGGAACTTTTCTTTGGCATAGACAGCCTTCAGATATTGCGAATATTCCTCGGGCAAGATCTTCATTGTCGCGGCGCTCTCCCCCTCCCGTATCTGTCCTGCCTTGGCCAGGGTAAGAAACTTTTCGTTTCGCACCTTGCGGTTGAGGAGTTCGACGCGGTAGCCTTCGGGGTCCTTTTCCGGATCCACATAAGCCGCCAATTCCATCTTCAGGGCGGGTCGATCGTTCAGGCCCTTGGCCAGGGCGCTGAGTTTCTGTTCTTCCGATGCTTGCAGGACGGCCGTCCCGGAAGAAAATACAATGGCGCTCAGATCATGGCCGCCGCCGAAGAGTGACGAAAACAATGCCAGTGGGGAGGTAACCGCTTTCACCAGCAGGTTTTTCAATACCTGGAAAACGAGGCGCCAAATGCTGAACTCAGGATCGTCCGTGCGGCCCGTGACCGGCACGTCAAGGTTAATTTCTCCCCGGCGATCCTTGAGGAGGGCCAATCCTAGCTTTACGGGCAGGCTGGTGGCCTGATCGCTTTCCACTCTGTTGCCGAAGGTAAATTGATCGATCAGGATCTTGTTTTCGGAATTCAATTTTTTCTTCTCGATATGGTAGGTGAGATCGAGGGACAATTTTCCTTTTTCCACCGTGTATCCCAAGTAGGTGCCTGCATAAGGTGTAAGAGGAGAAAGTTCTATATCGCTGAATGATACCTTCAGATCTATGAACGGATCGGTCCGCAGGGGATTAACCCGGCCGGTGATCCGCAGCGGCGAATGGTTTTCCAGGTTGCCGCGGAGGTCGACATCGGCCAGTGTCGCCTCGGCCGAGGAAAGACCGCTTACCCGCCCTCCCAGGTTATAGAACGTTGCTGCGTAGCGCTGGGGGAGATGGTTGTCCGTAAAGGAGATGGTGCCGTCCAGGATGGTGACGGCGCCGATGGTCGTCTGGGCAGTTTCCGGAGTACCTGGCGGTGCGGCGGCCTCGGCCGGCGGCAGTGGAGCCGGGGAGGCAGGTTCCGTCTTTTTTGAGGGGCCTTCGCTGGACGGCCCTTTGCGGCTGCTCTCTTCCTCCTTCTTGAGGAGATGCTGAAGATTGAGGGTTCCGTCTTTCCGGACGATGATCCGCGCATAGACCCGGTTGATCGCGAGTTCGCCGATGGCAAGACTGAAGGGTTTCAGGTCCCCTTGGACATTATCCAACTGAAGCCGTTCCCATTTAAGGAGGTCCTCCTCGTCTTCCCCGTCGATGGCATGAAAGGCGCTTATGCCGGCGTTCCCCTGGAAACTGCCCGTCGGTGCGCCGTCCTTGAGGGCGATATCCATTTTTAAGGCCGTGTCCAGCTTGCCGTTTAGAAGAGCAACGTTCAGATTTGCGGGAAAATAATCCTCAAAATCCCTGAGAGGCATGGCTCCGATACTCATCTCGCCCCGGTAACGGAAGGGAAGGGGCGTGATTTCCCCGCTTGCCTTAAGAGGCGTCTCCCCGCCGAAGGTTGCAGCGAAGCGCAGCTGTGCCGGTGTGAACTCCGGCCCCCTCAGGTCGGCGAGGGAAAGAGAAGTGTCCCGGAGAGTAAAGCGAGGTTTTCCTGGCCGGGATTTATCCGTGAAGGCGGCCCCGAATTTATCGAGTTGCAGGCGCTTGATGCGGTAAGTTAAGGCGGGGCCTGTTTCCTGCTGCGCTGAAGAGGCCGGGGATGCCTCCGCCGGTTGCGCCGGACCAGGGACCGGACCTTGCGCCGGCGGGATAAGCAGCGATTGCAGGGAGATCTTTCCGTCCGCCTCCCGGGAGAGGGAGATGTCGCCCTGCGACAGCCTGAGTTCTGCGACCTCCAGACTGTTTCTCTTCTGGCTGAAGGTTACGCCGTTGATTGCCAGGAGAGCCAGCTTGAGCCCCTCATTTTCACCATAACGGGCGGAAAGGTTTCTCAATGTCATGTTGCCGTTCTCGGCTGTCAGCCCGTCCGCCTTACGGAAAGAAATATCACCCGAAAAACCGAGGTTGCCTTGCACCGGCCCGGTCAGAAATTGGGCAAGATAGGGCCACCCTTTTTGGAGTTTCAACCCCGCCAGTTTGAGGGATGCTTGCGCTTCCTGGGAGGCGATGGAGAAGTTTCCCGCCGAGGAAAAATCCACCTCCTTGTCCAGGCGTAAGGATAAATCATATTCCGCGAACTTTTCCGGCAGGTTCGTAACATTTTTCAGCGCCAGATCGATCTCCGAGGCGGTGGCCCTAAATCCGCCCTTCGGGAGGGCATCATGAAAATGGATTTTGCCGTTTTTCAGTGCCAGAGAGCCGATAGTGTAGATCGGGCCTGCCTCCTTGCCCGTCGGAGCAGGTTCTTTTCCCGGAGTTGGTGCCGGAGGCTTTTCGATCCTTGCTTTCCGCAATCCTTCGTACATCCATGCGCCCCGTTGATTGCGGCTGATGAAGAGTTCCGGCTGATCCAGGGTGATGGCCGCGATATCAAAAAAAGAGGTAAAAATTTCCAGCCGCGTGGCTTGTATCTCCAGGGAAGACAGTTTGGCCAGCGGTTGCCCTTGCTTCATGGCCATAGCGACATCGTCCAACCTGGCAAGCCCTTTGATCGTCAGCTCCGGTTTGTTGTCTGCCGGGACACGGTAACTCACCTCGGTATCGAGGGTGAGCTGGCCCGATTGCATATCAACCGGCGGGACCTGCGGGGCATAGGCCGTGAGCGCGGGTAAGTGGAGCTGCTTAAGGACGATATGGAGGGTGCTCTCCTTTGACTTGCCAAAGGGTTTCACCCGGCCCGTGAGTTCCAAGGAGGCGCCGTTCACCACTGCCGCTAACCTGGGATGAATATCTTCCTCCGCCAGGGAAGGGATGGTGCTGATAAAGGGGAGGGCAATTTCCAGGTGGCGGATGGTGTGGTCTCTCCCTCCGGCGATGGCCTGGTCGTTAAAATCCAGCGAACCGTTGGTCAGGCTAATGTTGTGGATCGAGATGGGGAACAGGCCAGACGAGGGCGGTTTCTTTTCATCCTTTTTACGCTCCAGAATATCGGTGAAGCTGAATTGGCCCGGCCCGGTGCGGACGATCCTGATCGCGGGGGAGGCGATGGCAACCCGGGACAAGACCAAAGCGCGTTTATACAGGGAGGCAAGGCTCAGGGAAACACGAATCTGTCCGATGCTGAGGAAGGGACCGCCGCTGCGCTCTTCAATGACCAGCCTCTGGACCGAGGCCGTCAAGGTGAAAGGATTGATCGATACCTTGGCAATATGCGCCGTCCTCCCCGTTGCCTCCCCGATTGCCTCGACAGCCTTGGTCCTGATAAGGCCTGGCAGTATAGCGCCCAGGAAGAGGATGAGCAGTGCCAGACTGCCGATGGTAAGGAGGGCGATTTTTTTCTGTTTCGACATCTATCGCCTCGCTGATGGACACTAAATAATGTCTTTGGAGCCAAGAATTTAATGGAATGTGCCTGATGTGTCAAGAGAAATGCTGGCTGCCGAATAAAGGCCGCCGGAGGAGCCGGGTGCACCGGTAGGGGCGGATTGTTTTCCCGACTTCCCCGGATGTTGCGCTGCCCTTAATAATTATGTAGAAATTGAGTAAAAAAGTTGCTATGGATACATGTCTTTCGCAGTTGCTTCAATCTTTTCTTTTTCTTGGTACATTGGAATTTTAGTAAGTTAGAAATTGCTTTCCCTGGGAAAGCAATTTCGTTGACGCACTTATCCTGTTTATCGAATTTAGGGAACAGTATATGGAGATGAGCGAAAAGGCCCGGCTCCCCTTGCAGGGTGTTTTGATTGCGGACTGGACGGTATTTCAAACGGGCCCTTCGGCCACACAGCTCCTGGCGGATATGGGAGCGGAGGTCATCAAGATCGAAACGCCAGCCGGCGGCGATCTCGCGCGAGGCTCCACGCGGGACGCCGGTAAATTCATGAATCTGCCCCACGGACTCCCCTATGGTTTTGAATGCAACAACCGCAATAAAAAAAGCATTGCCGTAGATTTGACCACGGAAGAAGGTAAAAAGATCGTTTATACCCTGGTGGCCAAGGCGGATGTCTTTGTGCAGAACTTCCGCGTCGGGGTGGCCAAAAAGTTGCGTGTCGATTATGAAACATTGCAGCAATACAACCCCGCCTTGATCTATGCCAACTGTAACGGCTATGGGACCCGGGGCGCACAGGCCACCCAGGCGGCCCTCGATCCGGCCATTCATGCCGCCTCGGGAATGATGCTGGGCATCGGCGAAGCGGATATGCCGCCGATCCACCTGCCCGGCGCCATGAGTGATCAAACGACCGGCATCATGCTGGCCTATGCCATCATGGTGGCCCTTTTTTACCGGGAGAGAAGGGGCATCGGGCAGGAGGTCAACGTGGCCATGCTGGGGACCATGATCTGGGTGCAGACCAACAATATCCTCTATTCCCTCATGTCAGGCAAACCTCGGGAGCGGCAACTGCGCCGGAAGGCCAAGAATCCCCTCGTTAACCATTACCGCTGCCAAGATGATCGCTGGATACTGCTCGCCCATTTTCAACCGGACAAGTACTGGACGGCCTTCTGCCGTGCCATGGGGCTGGAGCATTTAAAGGATGACCCCCGCTTTAACACCTTAAAGGCCAGGGAGGATAACTGTTCGGAACTCATCACCCTTCTGGATGAGGCCTTTGCCAGGAAAGATCGCCAGGAGTGGCTGACCATCTTTGACGCTGCCGATCTGATTTATAGCCCGATCAAGGATTATTGGGAAGTTGTCAATGATCCCCAGGTGCTCGCCAATGAATTTCTGACGACCTTCGATCATCCCGCTTTGGGAGAAATCAAGGAAATCGGGATTCCCGCCGAACTCAGCAAGACCCCGGGCGCCATCCGGGCACCTGCGCCTCAGCTTGGCCAGCATACCGAGGAAGTGCTGGTGGACATGCTCGGCTATTCCTGGGAAGATATAGAAAAGCTCCGCGACGGGGGTGTTATTCTCTGATTGTATTTCAGAGGGGGGTGAAGATGGGCAAGGGGTTTGCCGATAATTTGGCCGATAATTTAGCGATTGTCGGCTGGAGCATGTTGACGGGCTACAGCCCGGGCGTGACCGGCCGTTCCCTCCAGGTGGAGGCGGCGCGGCGGGCGATTGCCGAGGCTGGATTAAAGAGGGAACAGATAGACGGGGCCGTCGAGATTCTCATGAACACGGGAAGTGCCGAAAGCCTCCGCTGGAGTGACGCCTTCCCCCGGGTTTTGGGGTTGCCGGCGAAGTTCTATTTCAGCATCGGGCGCGGCGGGGCCATGGCGTCCTTGAGCATCATGGCAGCCGCCAAGTATCTGGAACTGGGCATCGCCAAGTATGTCGTCCTGGCCTATGGCGGCAAGGATTTGTCGCGGTCACGCGAGGCCAAGGAAAAAACAATCGGCCGCCGGGGCATGGGGGAACGGATCGCCAAGGAGGGATACTGGGGCAAGCCCTTCGGGGACCTGCGGGCGGTGAGCCACCACAGTTTTTTTGCCTCCCGGCACATGCACGTCTACGGGACGAAGAGCCGGCACTTCGGGGCGATCGCGGTGGCCCAGCGGAAGTGGGCCCAGCTGAACCCGCAGGCCCAGATGTACGGCCGGCCCATGACCATCGAGGACCACCAGAATTCACCGGTCTTCGTCTACCCCTACCATTTATATGATTTGTGCCAGGTCTCCGACGGGGCGGTGGCGGTGGTCATGACCCTCAAGGACCGGGCCAAGGACTGCGCCCGGGAGCCGGTATACATCCGGGGGATCGGTTTCGGGGAGGCGATTGACCATCTCTGGTGGGAGAAGAAGAATTATACGCACCTGGCCGTGGATACGGCCAAGGAGCAGGCCTTCTCCCAGGCGGGGATGACGCTGAAGGATATCGACCTGGCCCAGCTCTACGATTGTTTTACGGGCGAGGTCCTGTTCCAGCTGGAGGATTACGGGTGGTGCAAGAAGGGCGAGGGCGGTCCCTTTGCAGAGGAGGGTCACACGGCCCCTGGGGGTGACATTCCGGTGAATACGAGCGGGGGCCTGCTTTCGGCCTACCATTACGGCGATCTGACGGGACTCTCGGAGGCGATGCTCCAGCTCCGGGGCGAGGCGGGCGCGCGCCAGGTAAAGGATGCCCGGAACTGCCTGGTGACGGGCCATGGCGGGGAGATCCTTTCGCCGGGCATGTGTTCCATCCACAGCACGCTGATTTTGGGGAGGTAAATTAATTTAAAAAGGAGGAATCGCAATGAAGCTCAAGCTGTATTTTTTTGTGTTGTTTTTTATCCTGGCAAGCGCCCTGACGGCTTATGCCGCAGGGGCACCGAAAAAACCCACGACAGCGGCCGAAGTGGCTCTCTATACCGGGGCGGACCGGCAGCAGATTCTGGAAGAGGGCGCTAAGAAGGAAGGGAAACTCACTTTTTACACAACGGGCATCCTGGTGCAAACTGTGCGCCCCATTGTTGACACCTTTCAGAAGAAATATCCTTATATAAAAGTGGAGATCTGGCGGGCCGGCACCCAGGAGCTCATCCCGCGGTTCAGCCAGGAGTTTGCCGCCGGCAAGTATACCGCCGACGTGATCGAACTGACCCAGGCCGGCGGTGTCATGCTCCAGGAAATGGGTCTGTTGCAAGCCTTTCATTCCCCGAATTTGGCTTCCGTTGAGGAGGGGTCTGTCAGTAAGGCGCCCGGGGGAGCCTACACGGCCGGTCACTATGTCAGCGGTATCAGCCTTGCTTACAACACCAAGGTGATCAAAAAAGAAGAGGCCCCCAAGACCTACCATGACCTCCTGGATCCGAAGTGGAAGGGAAAGATGGCGATGGCCGGCAGCAACACCGGTATTTCCTGGGTGGGAGGCCTGCTGGAAACGTTTGGTGAAACTTTTGTAGATAAAATGTCCAAGCAAAAGATCGCCCTGCACCAGGTCTCGGCCCGGGCCCTGCTTGACATGGTCATCAGCGGGGAGTACGCGATGGCCCCCACGACCATGGATTCCCACGTCAATAAAAGCAAGCAAAAGGGAGCGCCGGTCCTCTGGGTGCCCCTGGAGCCCGTGCCGGCCTATATCGGCCAGATCATGCTGCCGAAGAACAGCCCCCATCCTTACGCCGCCATGCTGTTCATCGATTTCGACCTTTCCCGGCAAGGGGGGCAAATATATGTCGCCAATGGCTATGATTCGCCCCGGAAGGACATCCCCGGCGAATTGAAATACAAGCGCTACTACGGCCCCTCGTCCACAAAACAGGAAAAGAGATGGAACGATATTTTCGCGAAGTATTTTTTACAATCCTAACTGAAACCACAGAGAGCACAGAGGCTAAGAAGGGAGAGTCATGAAAACAACGCATTATTCCCGGATATTATTTTTGCTAGCCATACCCGTCATGCTGGCCGGCGCTGCTCAAGGGGCGGCGAAAAGACCGGTCACCCCGGCGGAGCTTGCCCTCTATAAAGGCGCCGACCGGCAGCAGATCCTGGAGGAAGGGGCAAAGAAGGAAGGAAGGCTCGTCCTGTACACCACCGGGATTTTGAACCAGACTGTTACTCCCAAGATAAACGCCTTTCAGAAGAAGTACCCTTATATTAAGGTAGAAGTCTGGCGTGCCGAGACGACCAATCTCGTCGCGAAGTTCCTGCAGGAATACGGTGCAGGAAGACATGCCGTTGATGTCATTGAAGTTACCCAGTCCGGCGAGATCTACCTGGAGGAAAAAAAGATGCTCCAGCCTTTCTATTCCCCCCATCTCGCCTTCCTGGAAAACGATGCCATAAAAAAGGGGCCGGCAGGAGAAGTGTTGGCTGCCGGCCATTATGAGAGCGGCCGGGTCCTGGGATACAATACCAAGCTGGTTAAAAAAGAACAGCTCCCCAAGACCAACAAGGACCTGGCCGACCCAAAGTGGCGGGGGAAGGTCGCCATTGCCGGGAGCAGTTCCGGGGTAAACTGGATGGGGACGATCTTGAATTTCGACGGCGAGGAACTGGTGCAAAAGATCGCCCGACAGAACTATGATCTTCACGAGGTGTCGGCCCGGGCCGTTCTCGACATGATCATTAACGGCGAATATGTATTTTCACCAACCTGCACGGATTCTCACATCATTGCGAGCAAAAAGAAGGGGGCCCCGGTGGATTGGGTGCCTCTGGAGCCCGTGCAGGTTAATTCCGGGCAGATCATGATGCCCAAGCACCCGCAAAATCCCCATGCTGTCATGCTGTTTATTGATTTCGATCTTACCCGGGAGGTGGGCGAACTCTACCGGAAGACGGGCTACGATTCTCCACGCAAAGACATCCCCGATCAGAAAACCTATAAGAAATACTATGGCCCGGACAGTACCGAGCAATTTGCCAAATGGCTGGAGCTGTTCAATAAATATTTCATAAAAAAATGATCCAAAGGTGAAGACATGAAAATCATGGTGATGAAACACACGCCGCAAAAAGCAACCGCCATGCCCCATAGTCTGGAAGTATTGCGGTCCATCATATTGGAGAGATACGCCAGTCCGGGAACGGAGATCGAGTGCTGTTTCCCCGAAGACCTGTTAGGGGGAGGGGCGGTCCATTCCCGGCAGATGCAGAATAAGGTTCTCAGCGGGTTCGACCGCCATCTCCTGGCGCCCGCCATCATCAAAAAAGCCCTGGAGGCCCAGGAGAGAGGCTTCGACGCGGTCGTCTTGACAAACACTTACGATCCGGGAGTGGAGGGAGCGCGTTTCGTCGTGCGGATACCCATCTTGGGGGTAGCCAGGGCCTCCTGTCATCTGGCGTCTATCCTGTCCGATAAAATCGGCATCATCGTTCCCTTTGAAACCCATCTGCCCAATACCTACCGCCTGCTCCAGTCTTACGGTCTGGAAGGGCGCATCGCCACAATCGTCCCGGCCAACCCGCCCGTAAGCAAGGATAAATCTTACGAGGAAGTGCTGCAATGCTTCCGGGTGGCCGGGGAAAAATGCGTGGCCGCGGGGGCACAGATCGTTATTCCGCTCTGCGGCGTCTTCGTCCCCATGACCATCCCTGCCCAGGTTTTGGCCGGGCAGATAGGGGTTCAGGTTATCGATACTCTTTCCGTGGGGATCGGCCTTGCGGAATGGATGGTGCGTTTCGGCATCACGCACAGCGAAAAGGCCTATCCCTTTTTAGAGATGCAGTCGGCAGACATCGCCGGCCAGTCCAGGGATGGAACATGAAACCACAGAGCGCACAGAGCACCTCTGTGATCTCGGTGGTTAATATTTGACAACAGGAGTCCCGGCAAAAGGGGGAGAGTCATGAAAACAACGCGTTATTCCCGGATATTCTTCTTGATAGCCCTAACCGTCCTGCTGGCCGGCACAGCGCAAGGGGCGGTAAAAAAGCCGGCTACCCCGACGGAACTTGCCCTCTATAAAGGCGCTGACAGGCAGCAGCTCCTGGAGGAAGGGGCCAAAAAAGAAGGCAAGCTCACCATTTATACCACCCAGACGGAAAAAAAGATCATGGATGCCTTCCGGAAGAAATACCCCTTTCTCAAGGTGGAAATCTGGCGGGCCGAAACAGCCCCGGTTGTCTCGCGGATTCTGGAGGAATACCGGGCGGGCGTTCATACGGTGGATGTCATGGCCTTCACCGGAACGGGGGGGGTGATCATGGAGGAGGCAGGCATCCTCCAACCTTTTTATTCCCCTCAATTGGCCTTTATCGAGGAATATGCGCTGAATACCGCCCCGGGAGGAGCGGCCTTGACGGCCGGCCACTTTCAAAGTGGCATCGGCCTCGGTTACAACACCAAGCTGCTTACCCGGGCGCAGGTTCCCAAGACTTACCAGGAGCTGCTGGACCCGAAGTGGCGGGGAAAGATGGCCATGGTGGGCAGCAATACGGGTGTGACCTGGGTAGGCGGCGCCCTGAATCTCTCGGGCGAAGATTATGTGGCGAAACTGGCCAGGCAGGAACCGGTCGTGCATATGGTTTCGGCCCGGGCCCTGCTGGATATGATCGTCAACGGCGAGTATCCCTGTTCTCCGACCATCATGGATTCCCACATCGCCCGGAGCAAACAGGCGGGGGCGCCCGTGGACTGGGTGCCGCTGGAACCGGTTCCGTCCTATCTGGGACAGATTATGCTTCCCAAACATCCTGCCAATCCTCACGCGGCCCTTCTTTTCATCGATTTTGACCTCTCCCGGGAAGCAGGCGAGTTGTTCAAGGCGACAGGATACAACTCTCCCCGCAAGGATGTCTCCGGGGAAAAGTCCTATAAGAAATTCTTCGGTTCCGAATCCACGGAACAGGTCAAGAAGTGGATGACTGTTTTCAACAAGTATTTTTTAAAGAAGTAAGGAGGACGAAGTGGACTGGACAAGGTTTGCGGTCCGACAGGAAGAGGGCGTCGCCTATGTCTGGTTGAACAGGCCCGACAAGCTCAACGCCTTGGACGGGTCCATGCTTAAGGAATTCCGCACCCTCCTCGACCAGCTGCAGCATGATCCAGCGGTGCGTGTCGTCGTGCTTTCCGGCAAAGGTCGGGCCTTTTGCGCCGGCCGGGACCTGAAAGAAAAAAACCCCCTGTCGATCATCGAGGGCGTCACCGAGAACCTGCAGGGTACCTGGGGGACCGCCCTCTATAATTTCACGAAGCCCGTCATCGCCGCCATCAATGGGATCTGCCTCGGAGCGGGCCTTGATATGGCGCTCTTCTCCGATATCAGGCTGGCCTCCCGGGAAGCAGTGCTGGGATACACGGAGGTGGATTACGGCATGGTGGTCGGCACAGGCGGCATTCAGGCCCTGAGCCGGGTTGTGGGAGCGGGAGAGGCCGCACACCTGGTCCTGACGGGGGCCCGCATCGCTGCCGAGAGGGCGAAAGAAATAGGTTTGGTGACGGCCGTCTACGAGCCGGAAGAACTGTTACCCGAGACGGAAAAATTGGCAGCCGCCCTGGCCCGGAAATCCCCCTGGGCCATGGTTTATGCCAAGCAGATCTTGCGGCAGGGCTGGGAATTGACGAGGGAGGCGAGCATGCGGCACGATGCCTACGTATCCGCCCTTTTGCGCACTACACCGGAGCGCCAGGAGGGGATTGCCTCCTTTAAGAAAGAGGGGCAGTAACTTCCCAGGCGGGGTGGCATTTTGTTCCATATCGGAATCGCTATCGCTATCGGTATCGGAATCGAACGAAAACAAAGCGATACCGATACCGACCCCGAGAGTGAACAACCGGGAGAGGACTTTTGTCCGGCCTGCCGGCATGATGAGCGGAGGTAAATTAGATGGAGAACAATGGAGAGATGGCGCTCCCCTTAAGCGGAGTACGGATAGTGGCCTGGAGCCTGCGCCAGACGGCGCCTTCTGCAACCCAGCTCCTGGCCGATATGGGGGCCGAGGTGATCAAGGTGGAGGTCCCCACGGGCGGCGATTCGCACCGTGGCGCCACGAAGGACGCGGGTAAATGGACGACCCTTCCCCATGGCCTTCCCTACGGTTTTGAAATCCTCAATCGGAACAAGAAAAGCATCACCATCGACTTGGCAAAGGAGGAAGGCAAGAAGATACTCTATGCCCTGATTGCCAAGGCGGATGTCTTTGTCCAGAATTACCGTCTGGGCGTGGCCCGGAAACTGGGCGTGGACTATCAAACCTTGAAACAATACAACCCGGCCCTGATCTATGCCAATTGCAACGGTTACGGCACCAAGGGCAAACAGGCCGCCCAGGCGGCGCTGGACCCGGCCATCCATGCCGCCTCGGGGATGATGCTGGGGATCGGCGAGGGCGGTCAGCCACCGGTGCACCTGCCGGGCGCCATGAGCGACCAGATCACCGGCATCATGCTCGCCTACGGGATCATGGTAGGGCTTTTCTGTCGGGAAAGAAAGGGTATCGGGCAGGAGATCGATGTTTCCATGCTGGGGACCATGATCTGGGTGCAGACCAACAACATCATCGCGACCCTGCTGACCAAAAAATCCCGGGAGAGGCAGGTGCGCGCCAAGGCGCCCAATCCCCTGGTGAATCATTACCGCTGCCGGGATGACAAATGGCTCCTCTTGTCTCATTTTCAGCCGCAAAAGTACTGGCCGATAATATGCCGCGTCCTGGGACGGGAAGAACTGGTGGATGATCCGCGCTTCAACACCTTACAAGCCCGTGAGGAGAACTGCGCGGCCCTGATTGTCATCCTCGATGAAACCTTTGCCCAGAAAACCCGCGACGAGTGGTTGGCGCTCTTTGCCCCGGAAGATTTGATCTACAGCCCGATCAAGGACTATTGGGAGGTGGTAAACGATCCCCAGGTGCTGGAAAACGATTTTCTCACCGAGGTCATTCATCCGGCCCTGGGGCCGTTGCAGGAGATCGGCATTCCCGTCCGTCTCAGCGAGACCCCCGGTTCGATCCGGGAACCGGCGCCCCAGCTCGGTCAGCACACGGAAGAGATTCTCGTGGAGATGCTCGATTATTCCTGGGAGGATGTGGAAATACTGCGCGACCAGGGCGTCATCCTGTGACCGGCAGAAAGAGGAGGAAACAGGAAACCACAGAGCGCACAGAGAGAACCTCTGTGTTCTCCAAAGGAGTTTACCTTAAAAGAAGAAGTTAATACTATGCGGGTACAGAAGGGGGAAGGAATCTTAAATACAATTGTTTCTGACATTAAGGCTGTTCTCTGCGATCTCCGTGGTTGATAATTGACAATACGAACTTGCGAGGAAGGAGGGAATATGAAGATTACGGATATGAAGATCATCCCGGTGGTCTTGCCCAAGGAGGATCGAGAGTGGCGTTTCGCCCTGGGCGGCGAGGCGGAAGCAAAGGCCTTTATCATCAAAATCATCAGCGACGAGGGCCTCGTCGGCCTGGGCTATGCCGGCTCGGCGGCCCACCATGGCGTGACTTTCGGCGGGGTCCGGGCGGCCCTGGAGACCTACGGCGATACCCTGCCGGGCCAGGACCCCTTTAATATGGAAAAAATATTCGGCCTCTTCTCCCGCAGTCTGCCCGGCAACAACGAAGCCCAGGCGGCCATCGATATGGCCTTGCACGACATGCAGGCCAAAAAGCTGCAGGTCCCTCTCTATACCCTGCTGGGGGGACTGGTGCGGCCGGAGATCCCGGTGATGCGGATCCTGGCGCTCAAGGAACCGGCGCAAATGGCGGAAAATGCCCTCAAGCTTACGGCCCAGGGCTATTCCTACCTCAAGGTAAAGTTCGGCGGTGAAGCGCAGAAGGACATCGCCCGGATCAGAGAGATCAGGAAGGCCGTGGGCGAGGGCATCCATCTGCTCGTGGATATGAACCAGAGTTATACGGTCAAGGGGGCGATCCAGACCTTGCGCCGGGCCGAGGAGTATGGCGTGGACATTTGCGAGCAGCCGGTACCGGCGGATGACTGGGACGGCCTGGCAGAGGTGAAGCGCGGCGTGAGTTGCCTGATCGAAGCCCATGAGAGCGCCCTGAGCCTGGAAACCATCTTCGCCCTGGTGAAGGGAAGGGTCGTCGACAGCATCAACTTGAAGGTCGGCCAGATTGGCGGGCTGCGGAAGGCCAGGATCGCCGCGGCCATCTGCAAGCTGGGGAACGTCGCCCTGCGTACAGGAACAACGGGCAGCCGCCTGAGTTCCGTTGCTTCCATGCACTTTGTGGCGGCGACGGAAAATATTTTTTACGCCTGCGAACTCGGTGAATTCCACCGGATGCTCAACGATCCGGCTTACGGGTATGAAGTGGAAAATGGCGTGCTCAAGGTCCCGTCGGGGCCGGGCCTGGGGGTTGCCCTCCGGGACGACATTTAATTATCAGGAAAGGAGTGTTCCATGAGCGAAGATTTTAGGAATCAGTTTGCGATTGCCGGATTCGGCATGGTGACCAGCCACCGCCTGGGCGTCTCCGGCCGCAGCCTGCTTACGGAAGCGGCCCGGCTGGCCATTGCCGATGCCGGTCTCAAGCGGGAGGACATCGACGGCAGCATCGAGTTGCGCAGGGCCGGCGGCGGTGGGGAGCGGATCTGGTGGAGCGACGCCTTCCCACGGGTCCTGGGCCTGCCGGTCAAATTCTACTTCTGCATCGGCCGCGGCGGGGCACTGATTTCCCTGGGCGCCATCACCGCCATGAAGTTCCTGGAGTTGGGGATTGCCAAGTACGTGGTCATCGGCGGCGCCGTTTCCGACTGGACCCACTCCCAGCAGGCCAAGGCCAAAACGGTCGGCCACCGGGGCATGGGAGAAACGGTCCAGAAGGAGGGATACTGGGGCAAGCCCTTCGGGGACCTGCGGGCGGTGAGCCACCACAGTTTTTTTGCCTCCCGGCACATGCACGTCTACGGGACGAAGAGCCGGCACTTCGGGGCGATCGCGG